>Ga0210390_10000581_pt1 | contig 39460 bp, 30 predicted proteins | sample IncBWH11OmetaG_FD_161050 | JGI IMG/M metagenome (GOLD analysis project Ga0210390, IMG submission 161050) | Forest soil microbial communities from Barre Woods Harvard Forest LTER site, Petersham, Massachusetts, United States - Inc-BW-H-11-O ...
TCCCCGCTCACCTATCTGGCGAGCGGGGCGGGCTGGACAGCCGTCCTGGCCGTCTACGTCGACGGGATTCAATGGAGCGAGGTGCCCACCCTTTACAACCAACCCGCGGGCGCTCAGGTCTACGTCGTCGAACGCGGGCCGGACCAAAGTGCCACCATCCGCTTCGGAGACGGCGTGAACGGCTCGCGACTCACCTCGGGCACCGGCAACGTCGTGGCCACTTACCGCTACGGCTCCGGCTCGGCCAGCCCGCCGGCCGGGCGGCTCACCACGATCGTGCAGCGCCAGCCCAACCTCGCCGCGATCCACAACCCGGTTGCCGTTGCCGGTGGCGCCGACCCGCAGGCCCCGGGGGACGTTAAGACCGATGCCCCGGCCAGCGTATTCACTTTCGGGCGTGCGATCTCGGCGCTCGACTACGAGGTGGTAGCCGCCCAGGCGGCCGGCGTCACCCGGGTCAAGGCCTACTGGACCTTTGATGCCGCCGAGCAGCGCAGCCTGGTGAAGATCTACGTCAACGACGACGCCGGCGGGGTCGTGACCGCTACCCAGGCGCTGGCCGGTTCGGACGACCCCAACCGCCCGGTGGCGGTCGCCGCGGCTCAGCCGATCGAGGTCTCGGTGTCGGCGACCCTCGTCGTGGCGGCCAACCAGGTGGTCGACGACGTGGTGGCCGCCGCCACCGCCGCCTTCGCCGACCCCACGGCCGGCGCCTTCAGCCCCGCTCAGATGGGCATCGGACAATGGCTGTACCGCAGCCGCCTCGATGCGGCGCTGAGCGTGCCCGGCGTTGTGGCCGTTCACCAGCTCGCGGTGACCTGGACGGTGGTCGCGCCGCCACCGATGGACCTGATCTTCCTGCGCCGCCTCGACCAGGTGGCCGACCCCGGCGAGGGTGCCTACTTCGAGTTGCTTCCCGGCAACCTCACCCTGACGGGAGTCCCCGCCGATGGTTGATGTCGATGACGGCTACGCCGCCTACTACTCCCAGCGCCTCTGGGCACTCCTGCCCGCCGTCTATCGGACCGACGACAGCGACGCCTACGGAGCACCCGGACCGCTGCAGGAGCTCCTGAACCGGGTGGGCGCACAGGTGGCCGTCGTGCGCCGCAGCCTCGACCGGCTGTGGGCGGACCAGTCGATCGAGACCTGCGACGACTGGGTGATCCCGTACATCGGGGACCTGCTCGGCACGAACCTGATCACCGGGCTCGATACCCGCGGGCAACGGCTCGATGTCGCCAAGACCATCTACTACCGGCGCCGCAAGGGCACCGTGGCGCTCCTCGAGCAGCTGGCCCGCGACGTGACCGGATGGGACGCCCACCTCGTCGAGGGTTTTCGCCGGCTGGCCCGGACCCGCCACGGGCTCGACCCGATGGTCGGGGGGGCGGCTTTCCCCGGCGCCGGCAGCTCCGAGGTGGCCGGGCTGCTGACCGGGGAGGGCCTGATCGGCGCGCTGACCGGCACCCCGGCCGGCGGGCTGGCAGACCTGCGCTCCGCCCACGGCGCCGCTCTTGTCGGCTCACCCTTCGACGAGTCGTTCCACACCGCCGACCTGCGGGCCGGGCAGGGGGCGACGGGCCACTTCGGCATCCCGAAGCTGCTGGTCTTCCTGTGGCGGCTGACCTCATTCGGGATCGGCGCCAACCTCACCACGCCCGGCACGCCGGTGGCGGTGACCGGGTGTCCGGGCCAGTTCGTCTTCGACCCCACCGGGCGGGAGATCCCGCTGTTCCTGCCGCCGCCGCCCCCGATGCCCGACGACTTCGCCGACACCTGGACCGCGAGCTATGAGTGGCAGGTTCCCGGACCGATCACCGCCAGCTTGGAGCAAGCGTTGGCGGCCACTAGCTCGACGGCACCGCCTTCGCCCCCCTACCCGTACCCCCCGCCGGAGAGCCCGCCTTCCAGTCCTCCGCCCATGGCGACGCCGGTGCCCTTCGGCTACGCCGTCACCGGCGCCACCCTCGAGCGGGTCTGGCCCGAGCAGGGCCGCTTCCAGGTGCATCCGTCCAGCCCGCCGGGGTCCGGCCCGCAACTGACTGTCGCCTACTACTACGGCTTCTCGGCCGACCTGGGCGCTGGACCGTACGACCGGCTGCTGCTGGGCGACCCGCCCCAGCCGGTAGGCCCGCACGTCACGACGGTGACCGGCGGCACGGGCCTGCATACCGCCCTCGCCGCCCTGGCCCCCTCCGGGACGTTGGTGATCGGCGACTCACTGACCTACGGCGATGCGCTGGCCGGCGTTGGCACGACCGCGGTACCGATCGAGACCGTGCTGGTTCAAGCAGGACCCCAGCAGCGCCCGGTGCTGCGGCCGGTGCCGGCCTCCCCGCCGAGCGGCAGCCCGCCAGCCTGGGTGTTCACCGGCGGCGGCGAGGCCGAACTGATCCTGGATGGCCTGCTGGTCTCCGGTTGCGACATCGTGCTCCGCGGCTCCTTCGACACAGTCCGTATCACGGCCTGCATCCTCGACCCGGGCACCCTCCAGCACGGCGCCCCACCGGCACCGCCGGCGGCCACCCCGCTCGCCACAGCGGTCGATGGCCACCCGCTGCGACCGACGACGATCTGGATCGAGGCCGACCTCGCGGTCGCCCCCGGATCCCCGCCCGGATCCGGGGGCGGGGCAATCCGCCAGCTGCTCGTCGACCACAGCATCATCGGCCCAATTCGCACCCGATATGGCGGCTCGGTCGAGACACTGACGATCACCGACAGCATCGTGCAGGCCATCCCTGCCACCACCGGGCCGGAGTACACCGCCGCCGACATCTACGATCCCGCCCTGCTGGCCTCGAGCCTCAAAGCCAACGATCCGCTGGCGCTAGCGCTGCTGGCCGCGCTGCCCGCGCCGGCCCGGGCGGCGCTGCAGACCTACCGGTCACCGGCGCCAACTCCGCAGGCCGTCGTCGACGGCTTGAACCACTTGGTGACCGGCCCATCGCTCTGGGACCCGACTCGCTTCGCCACGGTGGCACTCAGCCCCGACCTGCTGGCCCTGACCAGCGAGGTGCCGTCGCCGCCGAGTTCCGCCTTGGTCACCCTCAACCGGGGCCTGCTCGATGCCGCTTTGCCGGTGGCGCTCGGGCTCGCCGCTATCGCGGTCAGCAACGCCACGGTGACCCTGTCCCGGGTCAGCGTGCTTGGCGCCCTCGCGGTGCACCGTCTGACCGCGAGCGACGCCATCATCACCGGCTTCGCCAACGTCGACGACACGCAGGACGGATGCATTCGCTTCAGCGCTTACGTGGGCGGGAGTCGGGTCCCCCGCCAATACGAGTCGGTAACGGTCGGGCTGCAGGCCGCCCTATTCACCTCGACCGACTACGGCAGCCCAGGGTACGGCCAGCTGCTGGAGGCGGCCGACCAGGCGATCACCGGCGGGGCGGCCGGCGCCACGATCTCGGCCGGGGCCGACACCGGCTCCGAGATGGGGGCCTTCTCCTCCGGTTTGGCTCCGATCAAAGAGCAGGGCCTGTTGACCAAATACGCCGAGTACATGCCGCTCGGCCTGACACCGGTGATCGTTCATGTCACCTGAACGGGGCCCCGTTGCGGGCGAAGGAGGGCAATCCTGATGGGCAGCGACCGCGCACGCGTCAGCTACGACCGCAGCCGAAAGTGGCGCGGGCTGGTGGCCCAGCAAGGACGGGTGACCGTCGAGGCGGACTGGAACGAGGCGGCGGCCATCGACGCGGCTGCCGACCGGGCGGTGACCCTCGATGTTGTCGGACCGGTCGGCACCCCCGACAACGGCTACGCCGTCACCGCAACCCAGCCCGGCAGCCCACCGGCCTCCGGGAGTCCGCCCGGCTCCGCCGAAGGCGACCTGACCGTCGGCCCGGGCACGCTGTATCTGGGCGGCGAGCGGCTAGACCTCGACGCGGCGGTCGATCTGGCGAACCAACCCGATTGGCTGGACCCGGCTACCGGCACCCTGTGGGTGGCGCCGACTCCCCCGCCGACCAGCCCGCCCTCGGGCACCGCAAACGAACTCGTCTACCTGCTCGCCATCGAGCAGGAGGTCTCGGCGTTGGAGGATCCGGCGTTAACCGACGTCGCCCTCGGCGGTCCGGACACGATGCAGCGCCTGCGGGTCCTTCAACGCTTCGTTCGCTGGCCGACGCAGGCGACGAGCTGCGACCAGGCCTGGAGCGAGGTGGAGGCGGCCTGGGCCGGGGTTGGGCTCAAGCTCAACCCGGCTTCCATGCGGCTGGAGTCCACTGCCGCGCTCGAGGTCGGGTTCGTCACCGAGCCGGCTCCGCCGAACGCCTGCGAGCCGGTGGCGACCGGCGGCTACCTGGGCGCCGAAAACCAGCTCATCCGGGTACAAGTAGCCAGCGTCGATTCCAACGGCGTTCCGACGATCGTCTGGGGCTTCGACGACGCCACCTTCCTGTATGAGCTGACCTCCGCCCAGCCCGACAGCGGCGGTCAGCTCGTCCTCACGTTCGCCAGCGCCCCAGTGGACAGCTACCACAACCCGGTAGCCGGGCAGGCGGTGGAGCTGCTGCGGGACGCCGCCAGCCTGACCCCGGGCGACCCCGGTTCCGCCACCGCCGACGGGTTCATCGCTGCTGCCGCCGGGCCGGTCTTCGCCCTCACCCAGGGCTACCAGAGCTCGTCCGGCACCGTGGCGATCGCCGGTAGCCTGCCGGCCGGCTACCAGGGCGCCGAGCAGCTCTATCTGAGAGTGTGGCAGGGATCGATGCCGGCGCCCGCCGACACCGCCGTGGCGCTGACCGGCGCGGGAGCGACCACCGGCGTGACCGTGACGCTCAGCTCGGCCGGCGGCTTCCATCCGGGCGACTTCTGGCGATTCGCGCTGCGACCCAGCGTGCCGAACCTGACCTACCCGGCCCGCTACGGCGTCACTCCGCAGGCACCGGACGGCGCCGGGGTGCTCGCGTGCCCGGTCGCGCTAGTCAGCTGGCCGGCGCAGGGCTCCCCGGTAGTCACCTCATGCATCCCCCCGTTTGAAAACCTCGTCGAGCTGACTGCCCGCGGGGGCGGGTGTTGCACGGTGAAGGTCACGCCCGACGACCTCGCCGCGACACCGCTCAAGACGCTGTTGGCCCCCTACGCGGGTCAGGGACCAATCACCGTGTGCTTCGCGCCCGGCACCTACACGCTCAACGAGCCGCTGGTGTTCGACGCCACCTTCGCCAACATCACGCTCGAGGGCTGCGGCGGCCGGGTGGCCCTCAGTGGGCCGACCAACCCGGGAGCCGAGTTCCTCCTCGGCCTCATCGTGCTGGAAGGGCCCAGCGCTGTGACGATCCGCGGGATTGATGTGGTGCAGCCGCTCGTTTCATTCGTCCCGCCGGCGAACGCTTTCACCGCCCTGTCCACCGCCGCTGGGTCCACGGTGAACCAGACTCTGCTCGACGAGTTCGGCCGCAACCTGCTGGTGGCGATCGGGATCTCCGCTCAAAACACGCCTGGCCTGGCGGTGGAGGACTGCACGTTCGCCCTCCACATTCCGGATCAGGCGCTCAAGTCGAACATCTTCGCCGCCGGCATCTTCGCCAGCGGCTCGCTGACCGACGCCACCGTCAGCCGGTGCACCTTCGCCACCCCGGCCCCCAGCACCGTCCCGTTCTACGACCTGGCCGCCGGGAATCAGCCGCCCTTCCCCTACCGGCTGAGCTTCGGCTACCTGCAGGCGCCGGTATCCGCGCCGCAGAGCTCGCCACCGGCCTCTCCGCCGGCCGCACCGGCGATCGGCCTGCTCCACGACGCCACCATCGAAGCCTGCCGTTTCCTGGGGGTCACCGTGCCGGCGCTCGTGGTGGCCCAGTTAGGGACGATCCGGGTGAACAACAACACAATCCAAGACTGTTACGGCGGCATTTGGCTGCTCTCGATGGCGAACTCGGCGTTGACGAACAGCTTCGACCTGCTTCCGATCGGCGACCAGAGCACTCACACCGACCTCGTCAGTGTCGGCATGAGCGCGCTCGGCGACGGCATCTTCGTCCTGGCCCTCGGGATCGCCCGGGTGCTGCCGACTACGCCGCCGGTCGGGCTGCACTTCGTCGTCCAACCAATCGCGGTCATCGACCCGGCGAACTTGACCCTGGCCAGCCAGGGACTGCGCACCTTGCTCAACCAGGCGGCGAGCGTGCTGCCGGGTGCTGCGGCCGCGACACCGGGGCCAGCGCCCACCGTCCAGCCTGTCCAGCCGGTGACCGTCCAGGCGGCCCAGCCGGTTACCGTCCAACCCGCCCAGCTGGCCCAGCCTGTAGCTCCCGCCCAGCCTGCGCAGCCGGTTCTCGTTCAGCCGGTCCAGCCGGTTACCGTCCAGCCGGTTCTCGTCCAGCCTGCACAGCCGGCTCAGCCCGCTGGGTCGCCTCCATCGTCGGCGGCAAGTTCGCCTCCTTACGCGAGTCAGGATCTGCTGAACCTGCTCCCCTCCGTGAACGGGATCCTGACCAACCTGGGCGCTCCGGCGGCGGGGGTTCCCCTCGCCGGCGACACCGGGACGACGGCCGTTCTGCGGCTCGCTCTGACCGGCAGCCAGTTTGACGCCATCGTGCCCAGCTCCTACTCCGGCGCCGGGCTGCTCGTCGCCGATTTCACCAGCACGCCCGGGTCGGCGGTGCTCACCGGCAACCGCATCCGGAACCGCTTCCCCAACGGCCAGGGCGCGGTTGTTGTCGGGCTCGCCGACGCCGCGGTGACAGGCAACATCATCGCTAACGAGGTGCCGATCGCGACCGCCGCCCCGACGGCTGCGGTGGTGGTGCTCCCCAGCACCCACAGCCTGCTCCTCAGCGAAAGCTCGACGCAGGCCACGGTGCCGGTGGCAGTCGTCGGCAACGTCTTCGTCAACCCTCCGACCCTGCCCGACCGGCCGGCCCAGCTACCGCAATGGTCGACCTTGAATGCGGTGGTCGCGTCCACGGGGGCGTAGCCGGCCCTGGCGAAGCGGCGCTACTGCACCGTGGTTGAGGTCTGCCCGGCGTCGGTCACCGTGATCATCCCGGCCCAGGCACAGGAGCACTGCGACGCGTCGTCGAGCGCAGGCGCGCCGCCGACGGAAACCTGGGCCGCCCCCGGCGCCCACGGCATCAGGACCGGCTGGCATGGCTGCGGGGTCAGGGTGCCTGACGCTGCGGCGGTGGCGGCGGCTACCTGCGGGTTGGCCGGCGACTGACACAAGCCGAAGGGCGGGATACTCCCCGGCCCGGTGTCGGTGATTACCCCGGCCGGGGTGGTGGCCGAGACGGCGATCCCGGAGGCGGCGAAGGTCGATGGGGTGGTCCCCATGGAGCACTGCAGCGTCGCGCCGGTGACGACCTGGCTAGCCATGCGCCCCACCGGTGCCGGCCGGCCGGCCGGCCAGGAACCGGTCGACCGCCACGCGAACGGCGTCCACGATGCCGTCGATCGTCGAGGCGGCGCTGCTCGAGCCGGTGCGGCCGTTGACGGTGGAGGTCACCCGAGCACGCATCGCGACGTCGCCCGCGCCCGCCTGCTCCCACCAGAGACGCACGATGATTACCCGGGTTTCCGGGGCCGGTTCCTCGTGCACATAGTCAGCCTGCGCCCGCCGCGCCACCGCCGCGTCTCCGGATCGTCACGGACGGCGCGGGTCGGGCCCCGGCGACGCGAGCAACGCTTGGGTGACCGGTGACGGTTGGATGCCCAGTTCGCGCCGCAGCACCTGCCGGCACGTCTCGTACTGGCGGATCGCCTCGCCGCGGTTGCCCTCCGTGAGGTAAGCCCGGATCAGCACCCGGTGAGCGCTCTCCCGGAGCGGCTCGCTCGATACGGCCGCCTGGCCGGCCTCTACCGCCTGCCCGAAGCGGCCCTCGTCGGTCAGTTGCTCGCACAGCCTCTCCAGAGCATGCAGCCGCAACTGCCGGAAATGCTCCCGTTCGGTCACCACCCAGTCGTCGTACCAGCCCGGGAGGAGGTCGCCGGCGGTCAGGTCGTCGATCCGCACGGCACCGCCCTTGGCCTCCCCGCGGAGCACCTCCTTGGCGCTGCGGGCGCTCTCCCGCAGGTCCACGATGACGTCGGGCATCAGCCGCAGCGCCCGGGCGTCGGCGGCGACCAGCGGGTGGCCGCAGCGGTTGATCCGCCACAGCGCCGAGCGCAGGCTGGCCCCGGCCCGCTCCTCATCGAAGTCCATCCAGAGCGTGGCCGCCACGTAGGACCGGGTCTGCGGCCGCGGCTGCAAGGCCAGGAACGCCAGGACCCGCTGCGAACTCAGCGGGACATCCACCTCGCTGTCGGCGCACTCCAGCTGGAACCCCTGCAGCAGCCCGAGCCTGACCGTGCGGCCAGGAGACACCAGGCTTGGGCCGGGGTGCCCGTTGTGCTCAATGACCATGTCCGCGATCAACATCCGGTCCCGATGCTCCGACCCGTGCATCACAGCGCCATCACCGGAGCGTCACGGCCATCGTGGGTTCCCGCCTCTGTCGTGCCACGTCACTCGCATAGTTGGCGCCGCCGGGGCACCGGAGACGTGGTGCCTCTGTCCCAATAGCCGTCCAGCGCGCTGCCCGATACAGGCTGGTCGCAGTCATGACGTTTTCCTTCTATTTACGGGATCACTTCATCCGATACCCCATGCGCGCGATGCGCAAGTGTCGAGAGCAAACCTCCGGTCTGGCGATGGGTGTGGCCGCCTAATGGCGACACTTGCGACTCGGGCAACGGCAGCGACGGCAGTCCAACTAGCACCGACCAACACCGGCGGCGTCGTTACCGGTGGCGGCAGGCACGTTTAGGCGGTTCGATTTTCGGCGGCAGAGCGGTCAAGACGCAGCGGCCGGTTAAGTGTTCTGGTTGATAAGTGCGCGTGCGAAATCTGAACTCCGTGCAAATCTGTCGTGAGGGGTCGATGCCGAGACCTTCGCGAAGGTGATCGCGGAGCCCGATGACTGCTGGCGTAAGACGTGCCGCGGGGGTGCTGCATTGGGCTGCTGGCATGGTCAGCACGACGCCATCTCAGCCGGAGTCGGCTGGGAGCCCGTTTCGGTTCGACTGGGCGGAGTTGGCCGGGGCGCTAGGCGATCTCGGGGTATTGGTGCCGATCGCGGTCGCCCTGATCGTGAAGAACGGCCTTACGCCGGCGGCGGTGCTGTTACCGGCCGGGTTGTTGGACTGGGACGCGAAAAGTGTTCCCGCAGCCGATCATTCGGGGAATTCAACTCTCGGTAGGACTGCTGCCCTGTCAGTTGGCCTGGAGACCGGTGTCCGCGACGCCGAAGGCGTTCAACGACCATCGGCACTCGATCTGGTGGCTGGCGGGCGTGACCTTGGTGGTCATCGCGGTGGCACTGTTGTTGCGACGCCGCCAGATCACTCTGGTCTTTATTACGATTGCCCCGGCGGCCATAGTGTTGACGTTCCGCGGCTCGGTTACCTTCGGCCCGTCGTCGGTGCACTTCCCGCACCTGAGCCGGGCGGCTGTACACCCGTAGTTGCAGGTATCGCGGCGTTCGCCCACGTCGACCCGGCCGTTCGGCGCCTACGCTTTGAAGGATGGGCACCAAGTCCGCCAAGAAAGTCGACTTCAAACGCCTGGCCGCCGCGTTGAGCGACTACCGGTTTGCTTACCTCGTCACCGTCGACGACGAATACCGGGTGCACACCGTGACCGTCGAACCCGAGCTGCGTGAGCACGTCATGGACGTCGGGTTGGTCGGTGGCCGCACCCGCAAAAACGTCGAAAGCCGCAGCGCCGTAACGCTGTTGTGGCCGCCGAGCGAGCCGGCCGGCTATTCGCTCATCGTTGATGGCCGCGCCGAAGTCGAAACGGCCGACACCGATGACAACAACGCCGCGCTTCGGGTGGTGCCGACACGCGCGCTGTTGCACCGCAACGCCGACCCGAACACCCCGGGGTCCGCCAAAGGCTGTCTGCACGACTGCGTGGTGTTCTCCGCCCCCTAGAGCGGGTTGTGATTCTGCTCACCGGATCCCCCGGTGTGACCTGCAATGACCTGCCGCTTTGACGACCTCACAGCGACCGCACGCGCGGTGATAGGTCGAGTTGATACGGGCGTAACCGTCGTCTAGGAGCGTCGAAATAAGGCGGCGCCACCATGGGGCCGATCGACGGGTGACGGGAAGGTGCATGGAGACGGTCGCCACGGTGTGCGGTTACTGCGGCGTGGGCTGCGGCATGGAACTGCACGTGGCCGACGGCCGAGTGACGAAGGCGACCGGCCGCGCTGATCACCCCGCTAACCGAGGTCGACTGTGCACCAAGGGCAACACCACCGCGGACATGCTGCGCGCCGGCGGGCGCCTGGTGACGGCCCTGGTCCGCCCGGAACGCCACGCCGAGGCCGTGCCGACCGCCGTGGACGCCGCCGTGAAGATGGTGGCCGACCGACTATCGGCGATCCGCGACGAGCACGGGGCTGACGCGATCGCCCTTTACGTATCGGGCCAGATGTCGATCGAGGCACAGTATCTGGCCAACAAGCTCGCCAAGGGCTACCTGCGGACCCAGTGGATCGAGTCCAACTCACGGTTGTGCATGGCCAGCGCCGGTACCGGCTACAAACAGTCGCTCGGTGCGGATGGTCCGCCCGGCAGCTATGACGACCTGGACACCGCGGACCTGTTCCTGGTGGTGGGCGCGAACATGGCCGACTGCCATCCGATCCTGTACCTGCGCATGATGGACCGAGTCCGTGACGGCGCGAAGCTGGTGGTGGTCGATCCCCGTCGTACCGCCACCGCGGCCAAGGCGGACTTTTATCTGCCGGTGCGGCCGGGCACCGACCTCGCGCTGCTGAACGGGCTGCTGCGGTTGGTGCGCGACGCCGGCGGAATGGACACCGATTTCGTGGCCGCCTACACCGAGGGCTGGGAGCCGCTGGATGGTCTGCTCGACGAGTATCCGGCGGACCTCGTCGCCGACATCACCGGCCTCGACGAGGCGGATCTGCGCGCCGTCGCGGAGCTGATCTGCGGCACGAAGAACTGGGTGAGCCTGTGGACGATGGGCCTCAACCAGTCCACCCACGGCACCTGGAGCACCAACGCCCTGTGCAACCTTCATCTCGCGACCGGGGCGATCTGCCGTCCGGGCGCGGGCCCGTTCTCGTTGACCGGTCAGCCGAACGCGATGGGCGGGCGAGAGATGGGATACATGGGTCCGGGCCTGCCCGGGCAGCGGTCGGCCCTGGACGCCGCCGACCGGGCCTTCGTCGAGGTGCGGTGGGGGCTCGAGCCCGGCACCATCCGCGCCGAGGCCGGCACCGGCACCGTCGACATGTACCGGCGGATGGCCGACGGCGAGATCCGGGCGGCGTGGATCATCTGCACCAATCCTGTTGCCTCGGTGTCGAATCGGGCGTCGGTAATCGCCGGCCTGGAGCGGGCCGAGCTGGTGGTGGTCCAAGATGCGTTCACCGGCGTCGAGACCGCCGAGTACGCCGACGTGGTGCTGCCCGCCGCGCTGTGGGCCGAGGCCGACGGGGTGATGGTCAACAGCGAACGCACACTCACCCACTGCGAGCCTGCGATGGCCCCGCCCGGCGAGGCCATGCCGGATTGGCAGCTGATCTGCCAGATCGCCACCGCGATGGGTTATCCAGGTTTCGAGTTCGACTCCGCTGCAGAGGTTTTCGCTGAGCTGGCCGGTTTCCACAATCCCCGCACCGGGTGGGACCTGCGCGGCGTGGATTACCAGCGGCTGCGCCGCGGGCCGGTGCAGTGGCCCGCGCCGCCCGGTTGTGCCGACCGCAATCCGATCCGCTACCGCAACGACGGCGTCAGCCAGGACCTGCACACAGCCGACGACGGCACCGTCCCCGCGCTGGCGTTCCCGACGCCGAGCCGTCGCGCCCGATTCTTGCCGCGGCCATACCTTCCCGCAGCAGAGCTGCCCGACGACGAGTTCCCGATGGTGTTCACCACCGGCCGGCTCGCACACCAGTGGCACACCATGACCAAGACCGGAAAGGTGGCCAAGCTCAACAAGCTGAACCCCGAGCCGTTTCTGCAGCTGCACCCCGAGGACGCCGACCGGCTCGCAGTGCGCGACGGCGACACGGTCGAAATCCGTTCCCGCCGTGGCCGGGCTCTGCTGCCGGCGGTGGTCGACGACGCGGTGCGTCCGGGCGTGTGCTTCGCCCCGATGCACTGGGCCGACGCATTCGGACCGGACCTGGCGGTCAACGCGGTGACCAACGACGCGGTGGACGCTGACTCGCTGCAGCCCGAGTTCAAGGTGTGCGCCGTCGCGCTCACCGCGATCGAGACCGACGCTTCCCCAGCACAACCGACACCGGGGGTCGCCATGGCGCCGGTCGAGGCACTCGCTGCGGCCCTGGGTCCGCTGCCGTCGCCTACGATGCTCAACGCCGACGAGCAGTTGTACCTGTCCGGCTTCCTCGCCGGGGTACGCGCCCATCCACCGGAGGACCAGGTGCCGACGCTGCCGGCGGTGGCGCCGTTGGCGCCAGGAAACCGGGCGTGGGTCGACGGGGTGCTGGCCGGAATCTTCTCCCGCACAGCGGGATCTGCGGCGCACCCAGCCGAGCAGATCCCAAGTGGCCCGATGGCGACGGTGGTGTGGGCGTCGCAGACCGGCACGGCCGAGGAGTTCGCAAAGACATGCGCCGAGCGGCTCTCCGGCACGGGTGTCGTCACGCGGCTTCGCGGAGCCGACGAGGTGTCGCTAGCCGACCTGAGGGGGACGGTGTTGTTCGTGGTGGCCACCACCGGCGACGGGGAACCTCCCGACAACGGCATCGCGCTCTGGCATGCGCTGGCCGCCGCTGAACCGGGCGACGTGGACTCCCTTGACTTCTCCGTGCTCGGATTCGGCGACTCCTCCTACGCCAACTTCTGCGGTTTCGCCCGCAGGCTGGACGCCCGGCTGGAGCATTTGGGCGCACGCCGCATTGTCGACCGGGCATCGTGCGAGCCGGACTTCGAACCCACGGCGTTGGCGTGGACCGACCGCGTCGCAGCGGCGTTGAGCTGGGAGTCCACAGGCAAGTCGGAGCCGGCGCAGGTTGTAGCACAGTCATATTCGCGACGTCATCCGTTGTGCACTACCGTCACGAGCAACGTCGCACTCTGCGGCGCGGGCTCTGACAAAGACGTACGCAACGTCGGGATACATCTGCCGGAGGGCACCCTCGAGTACGGCCCGGGCGACGCGCTCGGCGTATGGCCGCACAACCGGCCCGAGGTGGTGGTCGAGTTCCTCGAGCGCACCGGCCTGGACGGTTCCGCGGAAGTCACCGTCGCCGGCGAGACGACGGCGCTGGCCGAATTGTTGTGCGCGCGAATGGACATCACCCGGATCACGCCCGACCTGGTCCGCTTCCTGCACGAGCGCCGGCCGGCCGACGAACTGGCGGCGGTGATCGACGATCCCGCGCACTTCGCTGAATGGAGCAGCGGGCGCCAAGCCCTCGACTTGCTGGCGACTCACCCCGTCGGGGCGGAGCTGGACGAGTGGTTGGGGGTGCTGCGGCCGTTGACGCCACGGTTGTACTCGATCTCGTCCAGTCCACTCGAGGACCCGACACAGGTGCACGTGACCACCTCGGTGGTCCGCTTCGAGTCGACGGCCGCCGCGACCGATGGTGCCATACGATACGGCGTCTGCTCGGGATACCTGGCGAGCCTCGCGGTCGGCGCCGAGGTGGAGGTATTCGTCCAGCGCACCAAGCACTTCCGGCCGCCGCAGGACCCGGATGCGCCGGTGATCATGGTGGGCCCGGGTACTGGAATCGCGCCGTTCCGCGGATTTCTGCACGAGCGTGCCGCGCGCAGACACACCGGCGCCAACTGGCTGTTCTTCGGCGAGCGGCACGAGGCGTCCGAGTTCTACTATCGCGACGAATTGGATGCGTTCCGGCGGTCGGGCGTACTCACCCGGTTGGACACCGCGTTCTCGCGCGACGGTGAAGACAAGCTCTATGTCCAAGACCGGATGCGGGAGAACGCCGCTGAACTGTGGAAGTGGATCGCCGACGGCGCACACCTATACGTCTGCGGCGATGCCTCCCGGATGGCGCGGGATGTGGACGACGCACTCCGCGGCATCGTCGCCGAGCACGGTGGACGCAGTCCGAAGAGCGCGACGACATACCTGCAGGCGATGTCGGCCGAGCGGAGGTACGTGCGTGACGTCTACTGAGCGGCCGCTGCGGGCCATCGTGCTGGCCGGCGGCGCATCCCGCCGCTTGGGCGCCGACAAGCCGGAGCAGCGGGTAGGCGGGCGACGGTTGCTGGACATCGCGCTCGCCGCGGTGGCGAATGCGGACACCGTCGTGGTGGTCGGACCGCCGCGGCAGGTGCCCCACCAGGTCACCGTGTTGCGCGAGGATCCGCCCGGCTCCGGTCCCGTCGCCGCGCTCGCCGCGGGCCTCGCCGCGCTGCCCGACGGCCCGGCCGACATCGCGGTGCTCGCGGCTGATCTGCCGCGGATCACCCCCGCCGCGGTCGCGGCGTTGGCGGCGGCGCGTGGCGAGGCTCCGGTCGTGGTCGCCGTCGACGACACCGGCCGCGCCCAGTATCTCGCCGCCGTCTGGGATTCCGCGGCGCTGACCGCCGCGCTTGCCGCTGCCCCGTCGCGGGTGCGGGATCTGCTTCCCGCCGCCGCGCTCACCTGGGCGGTGGGTGATGTGACCGACGTGGACACCCCCGACCAGCTCGCCGCGGCGCGGGCCCGCGCCGACAGCACATCCGACGATTTGGACAAGTCAGACGAGAGGAGCAAAGGGGTGCGGACACGCACGGTGGTGGTCATCGGACACGGCATGGTGGGACACCGATTCGTCGAGGCGCTGCGAGCACGAGACGCCGACGGCGCTTGGCGGATCGTCGTACTCGGCGATGAGGCCGACGCCGCATACGACCGTGTCGGCCTGTCGTCATATGTGGGCGCCTGGGACCGGTCGCTGCTGGCGCTCACCGGCAACGACTACGCCGGCGATGCTCTCGTCGATCTGCGCCTCGGCCACGCGGTCATCGGAATCGACCGGGACGCCAAGCGTGTCAGCGTCGCCGACGGCTCGACGGTGGACTACGACGCCCTGGTGCTGGCCACCGGCTCGTACCCGTTCGTCCCGCCGGTTCCGGGCAAGGACTCCGACGGCTGTCACGTCTATCGCACGCTGGACGACCTGGATGCGATCCGCGCGGATGTGGAATCCGCACTGGCCCGTTCCCCTGAGGCCGTCGGCATCGTAGTCGGCGGCGGACTGCTCGGCCTGGAGGCCGCTAACGCGCTGCGGCTCATGGGAATTCGGCCACACATCGTCGAGTTCGCACCGCGACTGATGCCGCTACAAGTCGACGAGGCCGGCGGCGAGCACCTGATGCGTTTGGTGCGTGCGCTGGACATCGACGTCACCGTCGGCGCCGGAACGTCCGCTATCGAGCGGGTCGACGGGGCCGGCGGGCTTCGCGTGACGCTCAGCAACGACGACGTGATCGACGCGGCGCTGCTGGTGTTCTCGGCCGGGGTTCGCCCACGTGACGAGCTGGCCCGGGCCGCGGGCCTCGACATTGCCGAGCGCGGCGGCGTGGTCTGCGACTTGTCCTGTGCTACCAGCGATCCCGACGTCTACGCCATCGGCGAGGTGGCGGCGATCGAGGGCCGCTGTTACGGCTTGGTCGCGCCTGGCTACACCACTGCGGAAGTGGTGGCCGACCGTCTCCTCGGCGGTGACGCCGAGTTCCCGGGGGCCGATCTGTCCACCAAGCTCAAGCTGCTCGGCGTCGACGTCGCCAGCTTCGGCGACGCGCTGGCAACCACGCCGGGCGCGCTGGAGGTCGTGGTCTCCGACCCGATCGGCGGCACCTACTCCAAGCTAGTGCTGTCCGACGACGCGCAGACGCTGCTCGGCGGTGTCATGGTCGGCGACGCGTCCAGCTATGGCGTGCTACGGCCCCTGGTCGGCTCGAAGTTGCCCGGTGACCCCGTCAGCCTGATCGCACCCGCCGGCTCCGGTGGCGGGCCGGCGATCGGTGTGGGTGCACTGCCGGCCGAAGCGCAGATCTGCTCTTGCAATAACGTCGCCAAGAAGACGCTGTGTGCGGCGATCGCCGACGGGTCGTGCACTGTCGCCGACCTGAAGAGCAGCACCTGCGCCGGCACGTCCTGTGGCTCCTGTGTGCCGCTGCTCTCGCAGCTGCTGGCCGCGGAGGGCGTCGAGCTTTCGAAAGCCTTGTGCGAGCACTTCTCCCAGTCGCGGGCCGAGCTGTTCGAAATCGTCCAGGCAAGCGCCATCCGCACGTTCTCCGGGCTGATCGAGCGGTACGGCACCGGCACCGGCTGTGACATCTGCAAGCCCGTGGTCGCCTCGCTCCTCGCGTCGACCAGCTCCGATCACATCCTCGACGGTGAGCAGGCGTCGTTGCAGGACACCAATGACCACTTCCTGGCGAACCTGCAACGCAACGGCACTTACTCGGTGGTGCCGCGGGTCCCCGGCGGGGACATCACCGCCGAGCAGCTGATCCTGATCGGCGAAATCGCCCGCGACTTCGGCCTGTACACCAAGATCACCGGCGGGCAACGCATCGACATGTTCGGCGCCACCGTCGACCAACTGCCGCAGATCTGGGCGAGATTGGTCGAGGGCGGCATGGAATCCGGTCATGCCTACGGCAAGGCGCTGCGTACCGTGAAAAGCTGCGTGGGCACCGACTGGTGCCGCTACGGCCAACAGGACTCCGTGCAGATGGCCATCGACTTGGAGCTGCGGTACCGGGGCCTGCGGTCGCCACACAAGATCAAAATGGGCGTCTCGGGCTGCGCCCGCGAGTGCGCGGAGGCCCGCGGTAAGGACGTCGGCGTGATCGCCACCGAATCCGGCTGGAACCTCTACGTGGGCGGCAACGGCGGTATGACACCGAAGCACGCCCAGCTGCTGGCCTCCGACCTCGACGACAAGACCCTGGTGCGCTACATCGACCGCTTCCTCATGTACTACATCCGCACTGCGGACCGGCTGCAGCGCACAGCGCCGTGGATCGAGGGGCTCGACGGCGGCCTGGACCACCTGCGCGAGGTGGTCATCGACGACTCGCTGGGCTTAGCCGCGGAATTCGAGGCTGCCATCGAGCGGCACGCGTCCGGCTACTCCTGCGAATGGAAGGCCGTGCTCGATGATCCCGACAAGCTGGCCCGGTTCGTGTCGTTCGTCAATGCGCCCGGCGCCCCCGACCCCACCGTCGAGTTCACCGAAAAGAACGGGCGCAAAATTCCCGTGCTGATCGGCACACCTTCCGTCCCGTCCCGCTGATACACCGATTCCTCAGGAGTTCCCGATGGCCACTTCGTCTTACCTAGGCCGCTGGCGCGGCGACTGGACCGCCGCGTGCCCGCTGTCTCGTCTGCAGCCGCAGCGCGGCGTTGCTGTGCTGCTGCCGGACGGCACTCAGGTCGCGCTGTTCCGGCTGGCCGACGACGGCATCCGGGCCGTCGGCAACATCGACCCGATCGGCCGCGCCGCGGTGCTGTCGCGCGGGATTGTCGGCGACCGCGGCGGCATCCCCGTGGTGCAGTCGCCGCTGAAAAAGCAGGCGTTCAGCCTGCTCGACGGCCGCTGCCTCGACGTCGAGGGGGTCGCCATCCCCGTGTACGACACCCGCATCGCCGTGGACGGCACGATCTACGTCGCCAACTCCCCCGGCATCCGCTTCGGCTACCGCCGCCCCGAGCTGTCGGCCTGATCCACCGTCGGCGCCGCGATCAGTTCGGCCTCGCGTCGCCGGCGACAGGCCAGCCGGATCACCGCGGGATGTGCACCCAGCGGCGCGCCCACCACGTCGGCGCCCGCCTCGGCAAGACGACCTTGAAATAGCCCGTCCGCCAAGAGATACGACGCCACCGCCACCCGCCGGGCGCCCGCCCGGCGGGCCCGGGCGACCGCCTTCGGCACCGAGGGGTAGCCGGAGCCGTCCCGGCGCGGCGCGGCGAAGGCGATGGACACCCGGCTGCCGACCAGCGCGGACAGCAGCGCGGCCGCGGTCGCGACGTCGTCCTGCGCGTGCGGGTCGCTGGTGCCGGCGGCGGCCAGGACCACGTGGTCGTCTGGGCGCCAACCCGCCTCGAACAGCCGGTCGAGCATCGCGCGGGTCAGCTCCGACGACGGCCCGAGCGCACGGGTCACCCGGACCGCCGGATGGCCAGACGACGCGACGTGCCGCGGCACGTCGGACCGGACGTGGTAGCCGCTGGACAGCAGCGCGGGCACGAGCACCGTCGGCTCGTCGTGCAGAGTCCGCAGTACCTCGTCGGGCGCAGGGCCGAGAACATCGACGAACGCCACCCGCACGGTCTCGTCCAACAGGCCCGCGATGGCCGCCGCGAGATCGCCGATCATCCTGACACCATGCGGATTTCGGGTTCCATGCGCCACTAATAACGTGGTCATCTCAGGCGCCCGATTCGAAGTCGTCGGGCATGTACTCAACGGCGAGGCGGTACCCGCGCTTGACCGCCGTGGCGATGAGCTGCTTGGCGCCGAGCGCAGACCGCAGCCGATTGACGGCAGCCTCGACTACATGCGGATCGTCACCGTCGAGGGCCTCGAGCAGCACGTCGCGCGAGACGACCGCGCCCGGTACCCGCGCGAGCAGTTTGAGCAGGGTCAGCGAGTTGGGTGACAGCTCGTGCACTTCGCCGTCGACAACCGCGCACGTCGCGTGGACGCCGAGGGTGTGGCCGGCAACAGTGAGATCCGGTTTCCGACGGGGAAGTTCGTCAGCGACGATGCGGGCCAGCGCCCCGAGTCGCATCCGCTCGGGCTGCACCGACGGCACGCCGATGTTGTCCAGCGGGCGCGCGGTCACCGGCCCGACGCAGAACGGTGTCACCGTCGTCGTCAGGACCCGTATCACCGGCTCGGTCAGCCGCAGCTGCTCGGCCCGCATCAGGAATGACGCGGCTGCAGGCGCGGAGGTGAATGTCACGGCGTCGACGCCGTCGCGCGCGATCTTCTCGATCAGACCATCCAGCTCGGCGAGGTCCGCGGGCGGCTCCCAGCGATAAACGGGCACCGCGACCACGGTGGCGCCGCGCTCGGCGAGGGTGTCGGGGAACCCCGGCACGGGGTTCCAGTCGTCCGTGACGCCGTGTAGTTGCACCGCCACCCGCTTGCCGTCGAGGTCGTCGGCGGTGAGGTGGGCCAGCACCTCTTCCGAAGACTCCGACGCCGGTGACCACTCCTCGCGCAGACCGGCCGTGCGCAGCGCACCAGTGGCCTTCGGCCCGCGGGAGATCACCCGGGCGCTGCCGAGAGCGACCAGCAGCGGCTCGGCGAGGCCCCAGGATCCGGCCGCCGCCACCCAGCCACGGAAACCGATTCCGGTGGTGGCGATCAGGATGTCGGGCGGCCTGGCGATCACGTCTTCGGTGGCCGCCCGCAGACGCGCGTCATCGGCGAGCGGCACCATCTGGATGGCCGCCGCCGCTACGACGTCAGCGCCGCGGCGGCGCAGCATGGTCGCGAATTCGTCCACCCGCCGGGAAGCGGTGATGGCCACAGTGAAACCGGTGAGCGACGCTGCGTCGGCGGTGGTCATACCGTCGCTGTCTGCCGTGAATTGAGGCGCCGGCACCTCATCAATGGTAGGTGAATGCCTAAACACGGGTGGTGGCCAAGACGGGCTGATCGGCGGCGACGGCGGACGGCAGCCGCACGTAAAAACGCAGGGTGACCAGCGCCGCGATGGCGTAAAACGCGGCGAAGTCCCAAAAGGCCACGGTGGCGGTGCCGTTGCTGAGGTACGAAGCCCGCAGCATGAGATTGATCACCACGCCGCCGAGACCGCCGATCGCGCCGGTGATGCCGATCACGGCTCCCGACATCGAGCGGGAGTAATCGGCCCGAGTCTTCTCGTCGGCCGCCAGCGAGCGGGACGCCGCCTCGAAGATCGACGGGATCATCTTGTACACCGCGCCGTTGCCGATTCCGCTGAGCAGAAACAGCACGACGAAGCCGATCACATACATGGTCATGCTCGCAGCGGTGGTGTGACGACCCGCGAGCGTCGCGGTGACCGCGAGAATCCCGACGCCGCCGATCATGCCGAGGAACGCCCACAACGTGACGGTGCCGCCGCCGACCCTGTCGGCGAATCGGCCGCCGTAAATCCGCGCGACCGAGCCGAGTAGCGGGCCGACGAAGGCGATTTGGGCGGCGTGCAGTGCTGCGTGTGCCGCGCTCTGTCCGCCCGCGGCGAACGATATCTGCAGCACCTGACCGAACGCGAACGAGAAACCGATGAACGAACCGAAGGTGCCGATGTACAGCAGGCCGACCAGCCAGGTGTGGCGGTTGCGCAACGCGGCGCGCATGGCGCGGGTGTCGACGGACACGACGTCGAGATTGTTCATGAACCGGGCCGCCCCGATCGCGGCGATGACCAGGGCCACGAGGTAGAACGCGCACACCCAATACGGCTGCCGGTTGCCCGCGACCGCGATCACGACGAGGCCCACCAACTGCACGGCGGGAACGCCGATGTTTCCGCCGCCCGCGTTGATCCCCAAGGCCCAGCCCTTGAAGCGCTGCGGGAAGAACGCGTTGATGTTGGTCATCGACGACGCGAAGTTGCCGCCGCCGAGGCCGCAGAGCGCCGCGCATACGAGGTAGACCCACAGCGGCTGACCCGGTTCGGCAAGCACCACGATGGTCGCGACGACCGGCAGGACAAGCACGCAGGCGGAGAAGACAGTCCAGTTGCGCCCGCCGAACCGCGCGGTCGCCATCGTGTAGGGCAACCGCAGCGCCGAGCCAACTAGCGTCGCGGTGGCCGCCACCAGGAACTTGTCCCCCGTCGTGAGCCCGTATACCGACTGCGGCATAAAAAGGACCATCACCGACCACAGCGACCAGACCGAGAATCCCACGTGTTCGGCCACGACCGACCACACCAGATTGCGTCGCGCGATGGCCTCGCCGCCCGCCTCCCATGCGGCCCGGTCCTCCGGGTCCCAACCTGTGATCGCGTGCGATTGCGCCACTGAGTTCTCCTCGACGTACGCCTTGAATTTCGGCCAGTCTCGATACGAACGTAGGGACGCCATGTTGCGGCCTGGATGCGCACGGTGTCGCCGCCGTGAAATCGCTCTCACGGCACAGCGGGGCGCGCCGTGAGCGGGTGAGACGTAGAACACTCGCCCTCATCCGGGGCGGTTTGCTGCCGGCGGCGTTGTGCCCGAATTCCTATATGGTGGGTTGAATTCTGACTTTCAATTCAGGGCGGTAACCGTCGATGCATTACAACCCTCCGCCGAACTGGCCGAAACCCCCTGACGGGTGGGCGCCGCCACCCGGTTGGTCGCCGGATCCGTCATGGCCGCCGCCTCCGCCGGCCTGGCGACTCTGGGTCGAAGAAGATGCACCGAGTTCGCGGGGAGCGAAGTCGGCGCTAAGTCGCCTCGACCGCACCGGCGACGACGTCGAGTACTTCGGCGATGACCGCGCATGGTCGGAGGATTCGGGACAGACGCCGGCGGCGCCGAACCCCGCGGTATCGGCGTTACCACCACGGCCTACCGAGATCGCACCCCAGGACCTTTCCGCGCACCATCTCGGGCATTACGCCACCGTCAGGTGGGACGAGCAGAAGTACATTATCGGCAAGATCGTCGCCGTATTCGTGGATTCAGCGGCGATCAGCGTGCGGCTCGACGGAGTTGACTCGCCCGTTTCCTTTCCGCGAGACCAGGCGGACGGCGAACCCGCCAAACCCATTCTCTACGTGTGGATTTGAGGCGGCGCTCGCCGAGAAGGGGCACCATAACGCCACTCGAAGCCGCGATGCGCCCAAGAACAGCTAGTTTAGTCAGGGATTGAAAGATGTCTTAAGCCCTCGTAGCTCAGGGGATAGAGCACGGCTCTCCTAAAGCCGGTGTCGCAGGTTCGAATCCTGCCGGGGGCACTCACTGTCTGCGCAGGTCAGCGATGGTGTTCGGGTGCCCGTCGACTGGTCTTGGCGTCTTCTGGTCGGTGCTGTGGTCGGTGATTGTTTGGCTTCAGATGACGCACCGTGGCTGGCGATAGTCACTCAGGCCGCGGCGTTGAGTCGGGACGCGAGGTCGTCCAGGTCTGTCGGAAACAGGCCCGCGTAGTGGTTCAGTGTTGTCGCCGCTGATTCGTGGCTCGACGCGCTCGACGGGACCGCCAGTCTGACCACCATCCTGAAGCATGGCCTGTTCTAGCGTAGGGAGCATATCCTGCGTATCCTGCAGATGTGGCTGGAATCTTGGTAGTTGAGCGCATGACCGTCGGTAGCCGTGGCACTCGCCGGCTCCCGAAGAATCTGCCGTGGGACATCCCCGGACGCGATCAGCTCGAGCAGGCGCTGCAGAACGCCGGACTGGCCATCATCGCGGTCGAGAAAGTCGACGAAGCACCGTCACCGGCTGATGCCGTCTCCGATGACAAGTCTCGGTTGCGCGCCGAGTTGGCGGCTCTGGTCAACGAAGCCAACGAGTCCGAGCTTGCGCGGCTCGAGGAGGCGGTGACGGTATCGCCGGACGACGGCCTCGATGAGCGCTTCTGGGGACCGGCGCCAGACTCGGTGACCGCAGCCGAGGCAGTCGTTGCCGACCTCACCGAGCAGTTCGCGCAACGACGCGACCTTGCCGCGAACAGCATTCGCAGGGAAGCAGCCGCCGAACTGCTAGGAATCAGCCCGCAAAGCGTCACCGACAAACTCGAATCACGAAAGCTTGTCGGTATCAAGGTGGGCCGTGAATGGCGGCTGCCTCGTTGGCAATTCGACCCAGACAACACCACCGGCACGCTCCCCGATCTGAACGTTCTACAGGCGGCCTTTCCGGGCGGACCGGTGAGCCTATCGCGATGGATGATGCGACCTAACCCAGAATTCGACGGGCGCACCCCGCGCGAGGAAACGATCGCGAACGGCAGCGCATCGGTCATCAAGGTCGCGCGCAACCTGACCGCGGCCGGATGGTAAGAAAGCTCGGCCCGCCCTCACGCCCACTACCTAAGGCGAAACGGATCTGGCGGTGGAACCCGCCGCAGCCCTCAGCGCGCTGGTGGTGGTGTCGCGTCTATCACCAAGGCAAACACACGCCCGACGGCATTACCTTCCGGCGATACGGGCCAACGGCGCGGTTTGACCATCACCACCCCGCAGACCCCCCGGTCGTCGACACGACAGGCCGACGAGTCCTGTACGTCGGCGAGGACTTGGCAACCTCGGCATGCGAAGTATTCGGTGACGCGGGCATCGCCGCGATCTGCCCCAACTACAGGGTTGCCATCATCGCCCCCACCACCAACTTGGCGATGTTCAACCTTGCAGCAAAAGGCGCGGCCATGGCGATCGGCGCGCTGCCGGCCCTCGGCGACGGCAACGAAGCCCGCTCATTAACACAGCAGTGGGCCCGCGCAATCTATGAGGACAAACCCGCTGGACCCGAAATCACCGGCATTCATTACCGATCGGGCTACAACAGCGGCGAGGCACTAGCACTATGGGACTGCGACGCCGGCGTCGAAGTCGTGCGCGACGGTGGCGGCTATCCACAAGACATCGCGCTCGACGACCCACGAATTCTTCCGCGCCTGCAGGTACAGCTGCGCCGACGCCAAATCAGGATCACCACAGTGACTTCCAGCGAATGCAACGAGTGCAAGAAAGAAGCACTCGCCCCCTGACACCACCGCCTCGTACCCTACGACGTACTCGCCGAACAGCACGGGCACCCTCCCGGCGCCGAATGTAGTACGTCCGATCCAACGGCGTAACGCCGCGCTGCGCGAGCACGACGTCAAACACCGACGCACCGGTGCGGCTCGCAACACGCTGTCCCGCATCGTATTTCGCATGATAGTGGATAATCAAGCTTATCCATCTAAAGTGCAATCGTTGAATGGTGGTGATCGGTTGGGGGAGGGCACTTGTGCTCGGTCATTTAAGTTGTCGCAGAGCAGCGCCCTCTACCTGTGGTGCGACAGATACATTGACCGACTTTCGATCGTTTCGATCAACTTATCTCGAACAACGCTCGAAACCGGCGCACGGCCGACGTTCTTGCCATCCGGCTCACCACGACCGCCCGTCAACTGCCCTTGGCCGCGTGAGTCGGGCTGTGCTCAGTGCTGGTCGGCGCCTCCGACGCGTCCACATACGCGTGCGGCGGTCAGTCGCGGCATGGTGGAGGAGGCCCGCGGGCGTACGGGCAGTCCAAGCTAGCCAACCTGCTATTCACCTATGAACTGCAGCGGCCGGTCAGGCCGCCGGTCCGTGCCTGTCATGCTTGCTGTATGTCGGCAGAGTCGGTCGAGGTGTTCGAGCGGCATCGGGCGCGACTGTTGGGCCTGGCGTATCGGATGCTCGGTTCGGCCGCCGAGGCCGAAGACGTCGTCCAAGATGCGTTCCTGCGGTGGCAGAACACCAAGCCCGGCTCGGTCGAGGTGCCGTCCGCGTGGTTGGCCAAGGTCGCGACGAACCTGTGCCTGAACAGGCTCGATTCCGCACGCAGTCGCCGAGAGCGATACGTCGGGGCGTGGTTGCCCGAGCCGGTGCTGACGCCGGACAGCGCGTTGGGGCCGCTGGAGACGGTCGAGCAACGCGACACGGTGTCGTTTGCGTTCCTGGTGCTTGCCGAGCGGCTCACCCCGAGCGAACGAGCGGTGTTCGTGCTGCGCGAGGCGTTCGGCTACAGCCATCGCGAGGTGGCCGAGTTGGTCGAGCTGTCGGAGTCGAACTGCCGGCAGCTGCACCGTCGTGCGCGGAAGCGGTTGGCTGAAGCCGAGCTGTCGCGGTCGCCGGCCGACCTGCCCGAGCTCCGCGCACTGGTCGAGCGGTTCCTCGTCGCCGCGCGCAACGGTGATCTCGCCGGTCTCGAGCGGATGCTCGCCGAGGACGTCAGCTCGGTCGCCGACGGTGGTGGCCTGCCGGGCGTGGCGCGGCGGCCTATGCGGGGCATGGAGGTCGCGCGGTATCTGGCCGCGACGCTGAGGCGAAGCGTCGCGGGTGTGGCGGCGTTCATCCAGGAGGTCAACGGCGTGCCCGCGGTAGTCGGCTGGTCCGGGACGACGCTGGTCGGCGTGCTCATCCCCGAGATCGCGGGCGAGCGGATCACCGCCGTCCGGATCGTGGCCAACCCGGACAAGCTGGGCTTCCTCGCCGACCAGGCGGTGCGGTTGTCACGGTCACCGGAGGTATCCGGTTCCTAGTGGTGTAGGGCGAAGTCTCAAGCCAGGACGGAGCAGGGAATGACGACAACGGTTCTGGTCACCGGTGGTACCGGACGGCTCGGACGCACCCTCGTGCCGCAGCTGGCCGACGCCGGTCACAGGGTGCGCGTGCTGACTCGCAGGGAACGCGAGTCCGCCGCGTGGGAGTGGGCGGTCGGTGATCTGCGCACCGGACGCGGAATCGCTGAGGCGGTCACCGGCGCCGAGGTGATCATCCATTTGGCCACCGGGCGCGGTGATGTGGCCGCGACGCGCAACCTGATCGAAGCGGCGAGGGCGGCCGGCAAACCGCACCTGGTGTACGTGTCGATCGTCGGTATCGAGGACGTCGCACTCGGCTACTATCGCGCGAAAGTGGCCTGCGAGCGTGTGATCGAGGAGTCCGGGCTGCCGTGGACGATCCAGCGCACGACGCAGTTCCACGACCTGATCACCGCGATGTGCGATGCCCAGCGCGGGCTGCCGGTGACGATGATGCCGTCGAAGGTGAGCTTCCAGCCGATTGACGTCACGGAGGTCGCCGATCGGCTCGTCGCGATTGCCGCGGCGTCGGCCGCGGCACGGGTGCCCGATCTCGGCGGACCGCAGGTGCGTGACGCGGCCGAACTGGCCCGCACCTACCTCCGGGCGATCGGACGCCGCCGCGCGGTGTGGTCGATTCCGATGCCGGGCAGGGCGATGCGGGACTACCGTGCGGGCAACCACCTCACCCGGGAGCGGGCGGTCGGCCGGATCACGTTCGACGAATTCGTTGCCGGGATCGCGCGCCAACGGAGCAGCCGATGAATCGGTGGCTGCGTGCCGGTGTCGGATTTCTCGCCGCCAGCCAGGTCGTCGTCGGCATCTGGGCGTTATTTTTCCCGGCTAGCTTTTTCTCGCTCGACGTCGTCGGTATGGGAATGGCCTACAACGAGCACCTGATGCGCGACTACGGCGTCATGACTCTCGCCAGCGCGGTGGTGCTCGGCGCCGCAACCATCCACATCGGACGGATGCTGACGGTTATCGCGCTCGCCATGTACCTGACGTGGGCGGTTCCGCACTGCATTGTGCACCTGACGATCCTCGACCACCTCGCGCCATCGACGGGCGCGCTGCTGATCACGGCGCTCGGATTCGCGATCGCCCTGCCAGCCACGCTTCTGGTGCTCACGGTGTCACGCGGCGGCACGCACGGCCCGCGGTGGTGATGGACGGACGCACTCAGCGGACCAATTCGTCAAGCTCGGCAGTTGAGAACAGCGCTGACCGGCACACGGTGCGGAAGATCAGCTTGGCGCTGGCATTTGAAAGGGGCACATATGGTGAAGTTTTCGATACACCTGCCCGGAAATCCGCTCTGCCGCCGGTCATCTGTGAAGCCTCGTGCGCTACCAGTCAGCGGCATTACGTCACAGTGACAAATCGCTGTGGATAGGTTGGCCATTGGGGCGACGGCGTATGAACCAAACGTGGGGCCAGTTTTCGCAGAATTCATGTGAAACCGGTTGGACTGGAGCACATCTGCGGGGTGCGCGGTTAGCCGCGCCGGACGCAGGTTCGTTGGGCGACCGCTGGGCGGCCTTGAGAGTTCGCATCCGTGGCTTGATAGCCCGTGCGCGTCGTGCAGTGGCCAGCCCATCGATAATCTTTAGCGCTGCACCGCTCTCGTGAGTTCTCTTGCACGCCAACCTGTTTCGCCGATAATATAGAATTATGTCGGGTTAACGTCGCCGTATTCTTTAATCGGTTGTGCTGCAATAACTTTCGCCGCTGTATCCGTCATCATCAGCGCAGGGCGTCCATCGTAATGTATTGTGCTGCAGCGTTACTGAACGAAGGCGTTTTCATACAGTCGAGAAACGCAGTGATTCATCTGATGAATCAGACCCGGTGCACACGCCAAGGTGATGTGAACTGGGGGTCAAGGTTGTCGTTTACCTGAGGCCAGCCGAATCGGGCGTATTCGTGTCGGCATCATCGGTTTTGGCTGGGATCTGCACCCCAAGAGTTTCGAGGGGGCCGTCCAGGCGGCCGATTGCGTTGAATCCGCCGTCGCGGGTCTCTGTATAGACCAACTGCACGGTGGCGTCGTCGCCCAGGGCGGCTGACCCCGTGGAGAAATAAGTGCCCTCATACTCGCCGTGGGTAAGAGGCACATCGGCCACGGTTCGTTCAGCCTGAAAAGTGACGATGACATTCGCGATCTCGAACAGTTCTTCTTCGCCTGTCGAGTGCGAGATCCCTTTGACGTATACCTTCTGGCCTCCGTGCCTCGGCTCCGGCCCATCGCCAGTTGCGGTGAATTTTCCTCTGCCTTTGCCGTACAACTCCTCCCCTGCGCGAAAGGCCTCCTCCCACTGGTCGTGATTCCGCGTGTGTTGTTGCACGACGTGGTTTACGAGGTCCTCGAACATTGAGGCCTCCGAGCCGTCCGCACAGTAGATCGGCACGTTCCCGGGCAGTTCTTGCTGTTGCGTTACACCGTCGCGTGTGATGATTACGTCTGCCTTCTGCACCAGGGTGACCCAATGCCAATATTCGGCGCGGCCCGCACTGTTGACGATTTTTCCGACAAACTCGGGCGTGACTTCACCGGGCGTGATCGTCTTGATGTTGCGTCGAGCAGCCTTCTCCAGCGCAAGCTCCGTAAATCCGCTGGAAGAAACGAGAACCCTCACGTTCGCGCCGAGGTCTTCGAATTTGGTATGAGCTTGCTCTACCCACTGAACGTCCTGTGGGCGCTTCCGGTCGCGGCATTCAATACAAACGATGCTGTGGTGACCGGCGACCTTGCCGACCGCCACGACGTCGACCTCACGGGGTTTTTGCGAGGCAATCTCCATCACCTCGACTGACTCGTACACGGTCGAACCCTCGCTCGTCAGCATGGTCAGCATTGCCACTAGGCGCTGAAACTCGTTGGATCGCTTCGGCATGCCTAACCCCCTTTCCTAGAACAGGAGTCGATGACAGAGTACGGCGACAGTCCGACATCGGCGTGGACATCCGCAGTTGAACTTCGGCCACGTCGATAGCAGCCGGAGGCACCAGACGATTCGCGGGCTGCGCGTGTGGTGTCCAGCGAACCATTTCGATGCGGCCCGGACCGTGCTGGCGCCGTCCCAACTCGCGTCCACAATCGCCACCCAAAATGAAAGAAGGAGTAGACGATGACTGCTGCACTAACTCCCGGCCGTCCGTTCACCGGCACCGAACGGCAACTCTTGGAAGACACCCTCCGACTACATCGTTCCGAGCTCGTCGCCGCGGTCGACGGCCTATCCGATGCCCAGGCCCGCCTGCAATTGGTGCCCTCGCTGACGACACCTATCTCGCTCATTAAGCATTGCGCTGCCGCGGAACGCATCTGGTTTCAACGCACCCTGGCCGGCCGACATCTCGACGACTGCACCGGGCACGCAATCGGCGGTGACGGCAGTTTCCACGTCGCCGACGATGAAAACTTGACTGAGGTTCTCGCTGAATACGCAGCCGCATGCGCCACGTCAGATGAAATCGCTGCCGACTACGCCCTCGATGACACCGCCGAACACAGCCTCGTCGGCACCGTGAGCCTGCGGTTCATCTACCTGAGCATGATTGGCGAGGTCGCCCGCCATGCCGGCCACGCGGATATCCTCGCCGAGCAAATCCGAGCGAACATCGACGATGCCGAACCGACCTAGGTCGAAGGTCGCTGCGGTGGATCTAAAGGCGTCCGGCTACCGTTGCGTCCGCTCGAACCGTGTGTGACTGTGCGAAAGTGACCGCGACGGTGACAACCGCAACGACGAGGAGAGTCGGCTGACATTGGATGACGACGTGGTCGTTGCCGAACTTGACCTGCTTGCGAAACTTGGGCCGCGCTTGCCCGGCTCGGATGCGCATGAACGACTCGTTGCGCACGTGGCCGGGCAGTGGGCGCAGCTCGGGATGGACGTGCGTGAGGATCTCCTGGGCTTCGAGCGCTGGGACCCACCGAGCGACGCGGATGGTCTGCGCCTGAGGGTCGACGGGCAGGCGGTGGAGATCTCTTCGGCCTTTCCCTATTCGGGCACCACCGGTCCCGAGGGTGTGCGCGGGCGGCTTTGTCGCCTGCGCGGGCCGCTGCCGCGGTGGTCGCGTGCACGGGGCGGTATCGCTGTCATCGAGATGCTCCGCAACCGGGAGCTACCGGCGAGCGCAGCGGTGGGCAGCTGGGATCCCGACGACCCGTGGGGCAAGCTCTCAAGTCCGATAGCGCCTGCGACGCTCGCGGGCCTTGGACTCAAACGAGCTGCGCGGGCGGGAGTAAAAGGCGTCGTCCTGGTCTGGCGCGGTGTCAGCGCCGCCAACGCCCGCGGCCAGTACGTTCCGTTCACCTTGTCCTACCGCGGTATTCCAGCGGTGTCCGTCGCCGGCGACGCGGCCGACGCGGTGCTGCTCGCCGCACAGCGGGGCGCACCGGCGGAACTGGTGCTCAACGCCGTGCTCACCAAGGATGCCTGCATGCGGACGGCGTGGGCGGCCGTCGAAGGTACCCAGCTGCCGGAGGAAACCGTCCTTGTGGTCACCCACAGCGACGGCACCAACGTCGTCGAGGAGAACGGACACATCGGCCTGTTACAACTGGCTCGCGACGTGATGGCCCAACCGCCCCAGCGGACCATCGTGTTCGTGTTTACCGCCGGGCACCTGCGCATCCCCGCGGTCACCACAGGGCACGGTCAGGCCACCACCCGCTGGTTGATCGACCATCCCGACTGGTGGGCCGGTGGGCCGGGTCACCGGCGGGCAGTGTCGGGCCTGGTCATTGAGCACCTCGGTGCGCTCGAGTACCGCGACGACCCCGTCACGGGCGACTATGGTCCCACCGGCCGAGCCGAACCGGAACTCCTCTACGCCTCCACCCGTGAGCTGCGCATGCTCGCCGACATCGAATGGCGTGGCATCGAACCAGGGCCCACCCGGGTGTCGATGCCCAATGAACTGATCCAGTTAGGCGAGGGCCAGCCGCTCTACCTCGAGCGGATCCCCAACATTTCTCTCGTCACCGTCCCGCAATACCTGCTCAGCACCGAACCCGGCGACTACGTGGATGTAACGCTACTCCAACGGCAAGTCGACAGCTTCGCGCGGCTGCTGCGCCGCCTCGACACCCTGCCCTCCGCAAGTGTGGGCAGCATCGCCCCGCACACCACCCTCCGCAAGATCAGCGCGGGCGGCAAACTCCTCGCTCACCTCCTGAAGAGGTGACCCTCGCCCCGCACGTCGAATGATCAAGGACATGGGACGCACACTGCGGGCACTCAAGAACGCTACCGAGTCACCGGGTGGCGCAGGCAGATCGACCGAGGAGGAACCCCAGCAAACTGCTGAACCGCGCCGCGCTCTCCACGATGCGCGGAAACCCGTGCTGCAGCAATGACGTGCGGGTGGGGGCTCTCCCCCACCGAACCCTCGGCGGATTCGCGATTCATACCGGAGGAATACGGCCGGATCGCCCTTTGTACCAGCGTATTTCATAAGCCGATAATTTGTGTTCGATCTCAACGAGGTTGGCGGTTGTCGCAACCAACTTGGCGGCTAGGATGGGGGTTCGATTCTCGTGTGCCATGTCTAGGTCCTAGAAATCCGAGGTCGTCAGTCCTCGCGTATCCTTTCGTGCTGTACCCGACGCATGAAGCAACACCTCATGACAGATGTCGTTGAGTTGTTGCAGCAGCATTCCCTAAGCGTCTGAAAGTGATTGTTGCTCAACTCTTCTCAACGTGAACCGTCTACGACGGACAATCTCTCGGATCACCAGCTCTCCAAACCTCAATCGAGACCAAGCCCTTCTCGGTCGGCGGAAAGTCACGCGACATCCAATAGGTTGGGGCTGGACCAGCAGCCGAAGCCGTGCTCAGGTCTTCGAGAAACCGGCTCGTCTCGTCGGACACGTAGAAGGCGTAAGCCCAGAACTGAGAACGGACGTTGTCTGGGCGCCCGAGATGGACGATGGTCTTCCAGCCGTTCTCGCCCGTCAACCAGGGCTTACTGAAGAAGTAGTGAACGGGGTCCAGGGCGTCCCGATGCGCGAACCAAAGTTGTTGACCATCCCGCCGACCAGCGGTGCCTTCGAAGAGCCCACAGCGGTTCAAGTCACCGGCGGGTTGAGTGATCGTGATTGGAGTTCTCGCTTGCCAGTACGTCGTCCAGCGATGATGCAGATCGGGTATTCCAACGGCGATGCCGATAATGGCTGAGGGGATAGTGACAATTGCCCCCACAACTACCCCGGCTTTCTTCAGCCCTGCTGTCCAATCGGTCACTCGCCGGAACTTACAGGGTTTGCGGGGCGGCGGGAACGATTCCGACGATAGGTACAAAGCCAATTATGCGGGTAGCTATACAGCTAGTTTTCAGAAAGGCGGCCCCGCCGTTTCGTGACGGTCGGACACCCCGTCGAAACGGGCAAACGCGTCCCTGCTCGCACTCGTCGCAAAGGAGAGTTGGATACGCCGTCTGTGGCACCTCTACGTGCTGAGGCACCAAATGCTGGCCGACGAGAGGACGGCGGCTACCGCGTCTCGCGCGACGTCGACTGCGGCCGAGGCTTCCGCGTACTGATACTGCGGGCAAACCCACACGCAGCTCCGCTGTGACAGGCACTCGTCAGCAGCATGGGGTCGGCAGATCACGCCACGCCCTAATGGGCTCGTCGATTCGCACCAGAGGAATACGGCGGGATCTAATATGGCGGGTTACCGGTAGAATACTCCATATCCGTTATCACGTTGTATATCAACATCTTTCGACACATAGCTTACTTCGCGCCGGCGACGTTGACTCGTAATATGTTGCAGTGCTGGCATATTGATCGCGAGAATTCTCGCAGTCTAGTGTCTTAGATGATTCATCTAGTGCATCATCCCGGCCCGGCGCCAAGGTGGCGTGAACTCCGCTGGGGGCCTTGACTTCGGGGCGCTCGGTGGCCCCACTCCCCCGCCGGGGGACTGAAGCCTGGGCGGGGCCGCATATTGCATCAGATGAATCAATCGCTCCTCCGCCTACGTCACATAGCAGTTGCCACGCAAGACTTCATAGCGTGGTCGCCATGCGGGGTTAGCTTGCTACGGCCGCACGGATCTCATCCAGCAGCGCGTTGGTATGGGCGGTTGTGGTCGCGGGGTTGATGACGCAGGCGCGCAGTGCGAAATGATCACCCACGCGGGTGCCGGCGATGAATGCGTGGCCGCGCTGCTGAACGTGAGTCAGGGCGGTTTGATTGTGGTCGTCGAGCGCGCTGGCCGGCACCCCAGCAGGGCGGTGGCGAAAACAGACAACAGACAATCCGTGAGCAAGCAGCTCGAAGTCGGGAGACTCTTCGACTGCGCGAGCGAGAGCCGCGGCGACGGCAATGTCGCGACTGATCAACTCCCCGAGCCGTTGTCGTCCCAAGTGTTTGAGGGTTATCCATACCTTCAGCGCGCGGAACGGTCGGGTCTGCTCCAGACCGAACTCGGAGAACCAGACCGGTTCGTCGGGGTCACCGCCGCTACGTAGGTAGTCGGGCACGTAGCTGAACGTGTCGCGCACAGCCGCCATATCGGAGAACATCACCAGCCCAGCGTCGACGGGCACGTAGAGCCACTTGTGAGGGTCAACGGCGACGCTGTCCGCCGCGCTGAGCGCGGCCTTTTCCTGCGGCCAAACATCGGTCAGTAATACCGCTGGCCCACCGTAGGCCGCGTCGACATGCATCCACACGCCGTGGCGTTCACATACGGCGGCAATCTGCGCGAGCGGATCGACAGCGCCGGTGTTGACCGTGCCCACCGTCGCGATCACGGCGATCGGAAGGCCGCCAGCCAGGATGTCTTCAGTGAGTCGCTGATCCAGCAGATCGGGGATCATTCGGTCGGACTCGTCGGTAGCGATCTGAACGATGTTGGCTGACCCGATGCCCAGCGCCTCAACCGCTTTGGTGTGGCAGCTATGCGCCTGCGCAATCGCATAGATCAGCGGCCTACGCTCAAGCCCGGTCAGACCCAGTCGGCGATCGTCGACACCAATGCCCGCGGCGGCGCGGTGTCGCGCAACGGTCAGCGCCGTCAATGCGGCCGCCGAGGCTCCCGATAGCAGCTGACCCCCCGCTGCGACGGGCCAGCCAAGAAGTTTGCAGAACCACCGCACGACCTGGTGCTCAAGATGCACCGCGGCATGGTTTCCCCAGCCACGCTGGGATTCATGGCCGCAGCGACCCCCGCAGCCATGGCCGCCAGCGGATGCGGCGGCGAGTTCACCCATGCCGAAAAGCGCGGGTGGCCGTCGCCGAAGGGGAACGGAATGATGGCGGCGCGTACCTCGTCCCACAACGAATCTTCCGAAGCACCGGCGGCCGGCCACGATTCAGTAGCCCACCCATCGACACGATGTCGGGACGGACGCCGCATCACCGGATCGGCCGAGGCGGCGATTAGCGCCTCAGCAACCAGGTCGGCTGCCCTGCCCGCCAACCTTCGTATCTCATCAGGTTGCCACCGCCATCCAGGGAAGGCCGGATCGAGCACACTGCTCACTTCCACATCGTGACGCACCTCTGCCGCCACCGCCGGCACCAGGCGCGTCGTTGGATAGGACCGACAGCAAGGAGCAGCGCGAGGTCGTGACGATCAGCCTCAGCCCCCTGACCGCAGCGGCCGACCATAGCAACACCCGCACTCCCTACCCCACCCCGGCGCGGTCGACTGCGGGAGAATACGACGGATTCGAATATGCAGGGTTACCAGTAGCGGTCTGGCTGACCGTTATTGCGCCGTAACACACCGTGATACGCCCATCTTAGAGTGCCGATAAAGAATCGCTCGCCGGGCCGACCAGTCCCACGGTCTACACCTGTTTGATTGTCGCGAAACCTGGGCCCATGCGACGTCGTCGCGGCATCTGGTCTGAATCCGGTCCGGTTCGATGGCGGCGACATTTCGCCTCACGATGGCCTCCCACGCCAATAGCATCGAAGACCGAAACCCACTCTCTCCCTGGGCAATTACGTCACCGTGACGTTTCTCGCGGTTTCCCGCCCATCCACCCATGCTGTCACTCAGCATGTTTCACCGTCATGGATAATTGCTATTATCCATGAATCATCTTTCTTAGACAAAAGCGACCGATCACTTCTTCTCTGTTGTGATGGGCATGCGTGCCCCGATAACCCTGCCTTACGTCACCGCAACCGCGATAGGTGCAGTTGATAGGCGACGGCGATCGTCCATGTCGGGCATCTCCTCAACAACGCGAGGTCACCCTCGGGAATCATTCAAGGTGAGGCTGAAGACGCCAGCGCTCACGTCCTGGTCCTGTCCTGTCGTTCAGAACCAGCACCGCGGACACCTACGCTAAAACCAGATCGGAAACGCTGAACACGGATAACCGCTGTGATCCATCGGCAATGTGCCTATACGTCCACTCCCCGCGCCGTCGCCGGCACGAATTCTTTTTGAGTGTCCGACGGCGCAGGGGCTCAATTGCCCGCGGAAACTCGACCCCACGGGAACGTCATTCCGGGACCTTTCGGAACTGACTGATGTGCGACGATGATCAAGCACTTCCAGCCCTACGAGTGATCGAACCGCGTGGCCTTGGCTCGTTACCAAGCCCAGAATCGAGCGGCCATCTGTGGTCGGTGGTTGGTCGGTGAATCCGCGATACGCCGTGGTTTCCGATGGTGTCGGATGGCGTTAAATCGCCAGCTCATAACGCCTTTCACGACCACGACCGGGAGGGCTCGCACGCTCTCCTAAAGCCGGTGTCGCAGGTTCGAATCCTGCCGGGGGCACTGCCGGGGGCACAAGCGTTTCCGCAGCTCAGAGGCTCTTTTGGAGGCCAGGTGGAATCGCTGCACGACATACGCACGACATAGCCGCAGCTCACTCAGACCCTGGTTTGCTGAGGCCGCCCAGCGCCGCCGTCCCTCCGGCCCTCGCATGTGGGATCGGAACAAGCCGACTGACGAACTCACACATCGGGAGTTTCTCCGGTCGCCTGGAAGATCACGCGACGCCCAATCTCGACGGCATGGTCGGCGAAGCGTTCATAAAACCGGCCCAAGAGAGCGACATCGACGGCGGATGCGACGCCATGGGACCAGTCCGTCTCCCTGAGAAGAGTGAGTAGGCGTTCGTGGAGTTCGTTCATCGCTACGTCGTCGCGGCTGATCTGCAAGGCCCGCTCCGGATCACGCGACAGCACGACATCTCTTGCGCTGTTGCCGAGGTCCACCGCGATCTCGCCCATTTCGGCGAAGTAGCCGTCGACCTCTCTAGGTAACGGGCGCTCGGGGTGTCGGCGGCGCACGATCTGGGCAACGTGTCGCGCTAGGCCGCCCATCCTTTCGGCGTCAGCGACATTCTGCATCGATCCCACAATGATGCGTAGATCGGCTGCGACGGGTGCCTGCAACGCCAGCAGCACGAAGGCCGCATCCTCGGCGTCGGTTTGCATCCGTGCAAGGTGTTCGTGGTCGCCGATCACCTTTTCCGCAGAATCCAGGTCCGCTTGCAGTAACGCCTGAGTAGCCCGTTCCATCGCCAAGCCGGCCAGCCCACACATCTGGCTTAACGTTTCGGTCAGCGAATCGAGCTGCTCATGGAACGCGGCGCGCATGCCCCTAACCTTAGAAGGGCGCAGCAGCGGCAACGACCTCGTTGGACGTATCTTTAACAAAGCATTGCTGATCGGTGAAGGGGGTTCCCGCCGGTGGTCGGACCGGCCAGAGTAACGAACTAGGCAGTTTCAGGATGAGGGGACCATGGCGTTGTCACGCGTGCTGACGCGGGTTGTCGGCTTCCTACGGGCGGGCTACCCCAAAGGCGTTCCCGCGCATGATTACATTCCACTACTGGCGCTCCTTCGCCGCCGTCTTTCCGACGACGAGGTCATCGCCGTCGCGACCGAATTGATGGCCGATGGGGGCATGCCAGTTGACGGCACCGATGTGCGGGTTGCGATTACCAAGCTCATCGACGAGATGCCGTCGCCAGCAGACACCGACCGGGTTAAGCGACGACTGGCCGCCGTCGGCTGGCCGGTGAACGACGCCTGCGGAAATTCGGAGTAGACGTCGGCGATGACAGCCAGCGACGAAAACCGTGATCGGTCACGCCACAGTCACGCCGATGCCGGGGCAGCCCTGACACAACCCTCTGAACGTGCCCAGGCCAAATCCTTCGCGAAGATGCTGCGCCTCGAGCTCGCCGAAATGAGCGAGAAGGTTGTCGCAGCAGAAGTCGAATGGCATCTCCGTTGCGAGGCTGAGGGTTATACCGATCCACCGGAGCGTCTCGTGGTAGTCCGCGAGCGCGTTAACGAAGTCGAAAGAATGCTGAAGGCGCTGAGCGCCCGATTCCCGCGCACCACCTAAGCGGCTTAAGAGCGCAAGAGGCTCGTTTGTCCGGCGTTCTGTCAATGAAGGTTCGCGACGCGTTCGCCGAGATGGATCGCGTGTCCCTCGACGCGCCCATGTCCAGTGCTGACGTAGGGCCGGACGTTCTCACCCGAGATGCCCTGCTCGCGCAGAAGCCGCCGAATGTCTTCGGCGCCGTACGTCATGCTCGCTGTGCCGCCAGGTCCGAGCGGCATCGGCAGTTGAATCGGCCGGCCGAGGAAGTCATAGATGTTCGGGAGGTGGCGTCCGTTGGGTAGCTGGAAACCGAACTGCTGAACCTCTGTTCCGAGGCGTCCTGAGTTGGTCGCCTCAACGCCGACAAACCACACGGGAGGATCGCCGCCCACCCCTTGAGTGGTCTTCACGCTCACCCGTGGGCCGCTGTGCCGCCACGAAATGATCTGCCATGTCAGCGATATGCCTGCGATTGCAAGCGCCAGAAGCGAAATGCAGAGGGTCAAGATGACCGGCCATGTCCAGATGCGCTGCGGGGTCATGCGGCAACCCTAAGCGGCGGCTGTACTGCGGATAAGGGACACACGTCGTTAGGCCGCTGGGCCTGGCAAGTGTCAGTGCCCTCCCTCTTCGCGGTCCCGTCGGGCTGCCTCGTAGCGCGCCGCCAGGTCAAGCAATGGGCGCATAGCAGCCCGTGCGGTGTCGCCCAGGTCGAAACCAGACAGCAGCTCGCCCCCACCCATGCCGCGCAGGTAGCCGACCGTCCAGCCTGCCGGGTCGGAGGTGAACGTGATGCCGAATCCCTCTTGCTCGCCCAGGGCGATCAGCTCGCCAATCGCCTGCAATGTGTCGTCATCGAAAGCCATCGCATTAGTGTGCCGCGACCGCCTCCGCCCGGCATACTTCCGAGCGTGTCACGGCGTGCCAGTACATGTGGTCGGCCTCGGCGTCGGGGAGTGTGAGGCGTTGCTGCAGGCTAATTTGGTGCTCGCCGAAGGCGTCATCGGCGAACAACGACACGATCATGCTCCACGCCGCCCACGCCGAACAGGACGCCTTGACCCTGCTCGCCTTTCAGGCCCCCGTCGCTGGCGACCTGCGCGGCGTCGTCGCCTCTCTAAAAAACGTCGCCGACGCCGAACGAATGTGTGCCCTGGCGCTGCACGTCGCCAAGATCGTCCGCCGCCTTGATGATGGCCGTCAGCGGCCGCACCGCACTGCTCGACAACCTCGACGGGCCCCGTTTTCGGTGCTCTCTGGTGGTGAACGTCGGTTGGCGTTGATGGCGCGCGCGTTGGTCCAAGACACGCCGGTGCTGCTGCTCGACGAGCCCACTGCCGGGCTCGATTTCAGCAACGAGGCCCGCATCCTCGAAGTGGTCGCGGGGCTGGCGCAGTCCGGGCGAACGGTACCCATGACAACCCACCAGCCCTGGCATGCACTGCTCTGCGGTGATCAGGCCGCGCTGATGGGTGATGGGCGGCTGGTCGGCATCGGGCCCGCCGATCAGATCGTCACCGCATCGCGGCTCAGCGAGCTCCACGGTGTGCCGGTGCGGCTGCTCACGGCCGCCGACGAATCCATGGAGCGCCCGGCGTACGCCTGTGCGCCGATCGTCGGCGCCGCCACCAAGACGCCCCGATTTTCCTGGAATCCAAGCTGTCTTAAACCCGGTGCGGCACAACGCGATCAGCGGCAGTGTTAAACCGGTTCGCGCTCAGCTGGCGCAGACCGGCGCACGACAAATCGTGCATCACCCGGGAGCGTCGTGCGGTGTTTCGAATCCTCGAACTCGTCGCGCTTCTCGGGCCAGCCAGAGCCCGCCGGCAGCAATCGCCACCGCCGCAATAACAATGGCGGCGACTCCGGCACCCGCCTGTCGGTGGGCCAAGCCGACCAAACCGATTGCCAACGCCACCAACCCGATCATGATGAACAGTAATCCTGGAACTTTGGCTGAACTCTTCAACGTTTGCCCCACCCGCGGACGGCTGGTCCGCTCATGGTCGATGGGGTCGCGGGAGATGTCGTCCATGGGTTCTTTCCCGTCTCTCACATCACTTTCGCCGTTATTGAAACGTACCCGGATGGGACGGCGATAAAACTGATGAGGACGTGTCACCGGCCTCCAGGCAGGGTATTGATTCGGGTGAATCATGGCGAGGCGGATGGTGAGAATCGTGGAGTTCGGGCAGCGGCACCGATGGGTTCCAGTGCTGGCCTGTGTTGTCACCGCGGCGGGCTGTGCGGCGCCGGGCACCGCGGTGGAGATGACGCCCGAGGTCACCGTGATGACGGCGGGTGCGATGCTGCGTGACCCGGTGTGGTCGTACCGCATTGATGCCCTCGTCGGACTCACCGACGACAACCGAGTCGCCGAAATCACCGATCTGCTTCGACCCGGCCGCGCCACGACGCGGTTGTCGCAACCGATCGCCGTGGGGCGCAACCTACAGATCAGTCGAAAAGACGATCGGCACATCTTTGTGCCACAGCCCCAAAACGGCAAGGTTGCGGTGATCGACCTCCACACTGTGCGCCAGGTCGATGAGTTCGACGCCGGGCCTGCGCCCGCCTACCTCTCCGAAGACAGCGGCATGCGGGTGTTGCTCGCGCTGTCAGCGGACGGATCGTCGGTGACTCCGATCGACGAATACGGTTTCCGGGCACTGCCGACGGCGGAGATCACCGGTGATCCCTCCGACGTGATCGACGGCGCCAACCGTGGGCGCGAGATCGAGTACCACATTTACGGGTCATCCGGGATCCGCTACTACAAAGGGCCCTCGTCGCCACTGCCGTCGCCGATCCGGCGAATCGGCACCGACGACACCCGCATTTACGCTGCCACCGATCGGGAGGTGGTGGTGCTGGAGACGAACGATGTCACCGGCTACCCGCACCACACCATCCCGGT
>Ga0210390_10000582_pt1 | contig 39431 bp, 19 predicted proteins | sample IncBWH11OmetaG_FD_161050 | JGI IMG/M metagenome (GOLD analysis project Ga0210390, IMG submission 161050) | Forest soil microbial communities from Barre Woods Harvard Forest LTER site, Petersham, Massachusetts, United States - Inc-BW-H-11-O ...
AACTTGTCGAAGGTTTCGCCCCAGATGGCCCACTCGACCTGGCCGTCTTTCGTCCCCAGACGGGTCAGGTCGCCGGGACGCGGAGCCAGCGGAGTGGTGCTTTCCGTGGCGGGAGACGCGGCGTCATCGGTTTGTCGTGGCGCCAACCAGGGGAATGCCGGCACCCGCCGCGTTCGCTTCAAAGCCGGCGACTCACCGGTTGGCCGTGTCGAATTCGTTAACGGGGCGACCGACTGATCCCCGGTGGCCGCCGCTTCCCGTTCGGGCGCAGGTCGCTCGGCCGAGCCCCGGTTGGGTGTGACGGGGCGATCCTGCGCCGCAACCGACAGCGACGCCAGGCAAGCGAGGCCGACCGCACACAGAATCCTGAGGTGTCGATGTGTCACGTAAGAGACACTCGTTCTCGCTGGCCTTGGATTTTTTGCCTGCCGCCCCAGGAACGGGGCACTGACGCATAACTCCGCCGAACGGCGGCTGACCGGTCCCCGCAAAGACGGGCGTGCGAAGTTCAGGGGGACGCGGGTGACGAGCAGGGTGTGGCTCGGCGACTTCCCAAGGTGGGTCGAGGGACCGCACCAATTAAAGAGGAAAGTGACCGCAGAGCCCCCAGTTCCATGATAGTCGCCCGACCGACCTCGAAAAAGCACCGGAGCCCTGGTTCAGCCGCTCTGGCAACCGTTCCGCCGTACGGCCGTCATAATCCTTACGACGCGAGTGGGTCGGTTAGCAGGTCCGTTAGCTGGCGGTGGACTGGAGATCCATTGCTGGCAAGCAGATCGGGCACATTAATGTCGAACGGGCGTCCACCGGTGCTGGTGATGGCTCCCCCCGCCTCGACCACGATTAAGGAACCGGCCGCCACGTCCCACGGCTTCAGACTGGTCGACCAAAAGGCGTCGATCCGTCCGCAGCCCACGTAAACCAGGTTAAGCGCTGCCGAGCCCGTGCGCTGAACTGTTTGGGCGTGCGGCAGCACGCGCAACAGCCGCTCGACCGACGGATGGCCGGCATCGACGGCTGACGGAAGACTCGCGACGACGAAGGCTTTGCCCAAATCGTCAACGGCGGAGGGGCGAATCGACTCTTCGTTCAACCACGCGCCCCGACCCTTTTGAGCGACGAACATTTCGTCACGAGTGGGGTCGTAAATCACGCCGACGATCACCTGGCCGGCGTACTCCAGCCCAATCGAAACGGCGAAATACGGAAAGCCATGCACATAGTTGGCCGTGCCATCGAGCGGGTCGATGATCCAGCGGAATGGCGGACCGGTCGAACTACGGTCGAGTTCCTCCTCGCCCAGAAAGCCGTGATCGGGGAACTGCGCGGAGATAATGCGAACGATCGTCTCCTGCGAAGCGAAGTCGGCTTCGGTCACGAGGTTGGCCGGGCCCTTTTCGCGGACCGTGAACCGCTTGGACCATTGCTGCAGCACTTCGCCGCCGGCGCGCGCCGCTTGGATGGCCACATCGCGATAGCGATCTTCGCTCACGATCGACGGTGCCCTCAGTCTGGATCTCGCTGACCGGAAGGGTTGGAAGTCGCACTCGCGGCCAAGAGTATGCCGCCCGAATCCGTTTGGCAACCCGGTCGCCCGTTGGCAAGTTGGGGCGACCACGCAGTCGCTCCCGCGCGCGGCAATCCATGCGGAATTCGTCCGTCGATCCGAAGTCGATGGCTCCTTGACACTTCAGATGGCCCGCATCAAAATCGAGCGTGTCACGTTCGGGGCATTTCCCTTGCCGTGGCCCAAAGCATTTCGGCGGCGGGCGTCACGAACGTGTTTCACGTCGAGTGCGGATCGCTTCCGGTCGCAGATTGACCAACCGATTTCCCAGGCGCCCGTGCGCCGGAATTGCCGTTGACTGCGGCCGCGTTCACGGAGGCCACTGATTCGCGCTCCGCGCGCCGACACGGATCGGTCGGCAACGACGTTCATCGGCGCATCGAGGTTCTTCTAATGCCCGTCGATTGGCTCGCAAAACTCGTCAAGCAAGGAGTCATCAGCGCCGACCAGCTCTCCGAGGCCGAAGACATGGCCTCGAACATGGGCATCGGCGTCGGCGACGCGCTCGTGCGACTCGGCTACGTGTCGGGCGCCATCGTCGGCAAAGCCCAGGCGGACGCCTACGGCTACGAGTTCATCGATCTCGACGGACGCGAGATTTCGCCGGCGGTCATCGAGCTCGTGCCCGAGTCTGTCGCCCGCGAAAACATGGTGATTCCGCTCTCGCTCGAGGACGACTCCCTGCTCGTGGCGGTCAGTGACCCGATGGCCGTCGAAGTGCTGGACAAGCTGCGGTTCATCTTGAATCGGGACATCAAGGTCGCCATTTCGCCCGTCGACTCGATTCAAACGGCCATCAACCGCCATTACGGCCAGAGCGAAACCGAGTCGGTCGACTCGATGCTCCAAGAATTCACCGAAACGGCCATCGACTTCACGGAGACCGAAGCCGCGGAAGCGATGGTCGCCGAGGATGACGACAGCGCTCCCGTCATCAGGCTGGTGAACTTGGTGTTTAGCGAAGCCGTGAATATGCGTGCCAGCGACATTCACGTCGAACCGTTCGAGGACCGGGTTCGCATCCGCTACCGGATCGATGGCGAGCTAATCGAGCGCGACAGCCCTCCCCGGCGGCTGTTGGGGGCCATTGTCTCCCGTATCAAGATCATGGCCCGCATGGACATCGCCGAGAAACGGCGTCCCCAGGACGGCCGGATCAAGACCCGGATTTCCGGCCGTGAGTTCGACATGCGGGTCAGCATCTTACCGACCCACCACGGCCAGGCGATCGTCCTGCGGATCCTTGACCGGGAGAACATCCGGATCGGTATCCGGAACCTCGGCTTTAGTGAAGAAAAGTACAGGACCTTTCAGAACATCATTCGACGACCCAACGGCATCTTTCTGGTCACCGGCCCGACCGGTAGCGGTAAGACCACGACCCTCTACAGCGCGCTGGGAGAGCTGAACCGACCTGATCGTAAGATCATCACTGCCGAGGATCCGGTCGAATACTATCTGCCCGGCATCAACCAAGTGGAGGTCCGGTCATCGATTGGCCTGACCTTTGACAAGATCATCCGCGCCATGCTGCGACAGGCGCCGAATGTGATTCTCGTCGGCGAGATTCGAGATGCCGAGACTGCCGACATGGCCATTCAGGCGTCTTTAACTGGACACTTGGTTTTTAGTACGCTTCATACGAACGATGCGCCCAGTTCTATTACACGCTTGATCGACATGGGCGTGCAGCCATTTCTGGTCGCATCCAGCGTGATGGCGGTAATGGCCCAACGATTAGTCCGCGTAGTTTGCCCAAAGTGCAAAGAGCCATATCGACCCGATCAGGCGGAGCTGGATCATTTTGACGTGACTCCCGATCAGGCGGCCGCCGCCACGTTTGTGCGGGGCAAAGGCTGTAATCACTGTCAGCATACGGGGTTCCGGGGGCGGATCGCCGTTTTCGAGCTGATGACCATGAATCCAACGATCCGCGAAATGACCTTCCGCAGCGAGCCAACGCAAAATATCCGACGCCAAGCTCGGCTCTTCGGCATGAAAACGATTGTCGAAGATGCGAAGGACAAAGCGCTGCAGGGACTTACGTCACTGGCAGAAGTCTATCGACTGGAGAAGTTTAACGAAGACTGAGAAAGCGATGAGGGGCCGAAAGTAAGGTCCGGCCAATTCAGCGTTTCTACCTAGTGACATCCCTTCCGAGAGTGGCGTTTCGAAACACGCGTGCCAATAATGGCCCGGCGTCCGCAACGGCGAGAACTGAATGCCCACAATCCAAATCGACAAACTGCTCGAAACGGTGGTCAAGGAGGGCGCCAGCGACCTGCACATCACGACCGGCCAACCGCCGTGCGTGCGGCGGCACGGTCGCCTGGTTCGGCTCGAGACCAAGACCCTCGGTCCCGAGGACACGACGGCGCTGATGAAGAGCATCACGCCCGAACGCAACCAGCAGGAATTGCAAGAAGTTGGGGGGACCGACTTCGGCTTTGCCTACGGCGATAAAGCCCGCTTCCGCGTGTCTGTCTTCAAACAGCGCGGTCACATCGCGATGGTGCTGCGGCAGATCCCGCGCGACTTCCTCACCTTCGAGCAACTCGGGCTGCCGGCAGCCGTCCGAGACGTGATCACCCGGCCTCGCGGCCTGTTCCTGGTCACCGGTCCGACTGGAAGCGGCAAGACGACCAGCCTCGCCAGCATGATCAATTGGCTCAACAACAACCACGATCATCACATCATCACGATCGAAGACCCGATCGAATACTACCACCAACACAAGAAATCGATGATCAACCAACGGGAGATCGGCGTCGACGTGCCGAGTTTCCCCGAGGCGCTGCGTCGCGTGCTGCGAATGGACCCCGACGTGATCCTGGTCGGAGAAATGCGCGACCTGGAGACGATTTCGGCCGCCATTTCCGCTGCCGAGACGGGACACGTAGTATTCGGCACGCTGCACACGACCGGTGCCCAAGGCACGGTCGACCGGATCATCGACGTTTTCCCGACAAGTCAGCAGGAGCAGATCCGGACGCAGCTGTCGACGTCGATCATCGGCATCCTCAGTCAGGCCCTGTTGCCGCGCAAGCCCAAGGGGCTCGTGGCCGCCTACGAGATGCTGGTGGTGACGCCGGCCATCGCCAACCTGATCCGGGAGAACAAGACATACCGCATCAACTCGTCGATCCAGACGGGGCGGAAATTCGGCATGCAGCTGCTCGACGACGCACTGTTCAACCTGTGGAAGAACGGCTTGGTCGAAGAGCAGGACATCGTGATGAAGTCCAATCATCCGGGCGAACTCAAGGCGAAGTTGGAACGTGCCAAGCGCGGACTCTTTGACGACGAATCCGGAGAAGATGAAGAGGTCGAAGAGGACGAAGATTAAAGGCCCGATTCCGCTAACGAGTGGCAAATACAAGCGTGGCGAAAAGATGAAGGAGACCGCGTGACGCGCGGCGAAAGCCGGTTGGAACGGCCTTCGGCGTGGCTGCCGTCGAGTTCACCGAGATCCCGGTCAATTCCCACCGGTCGTCGAACCGAAGATCGAGCCGCGGGTTCTGTTCCCGCGACGAACTAAAGTCCGCGAGACGACGTCCCCGTCGTCGGAGTCCGAGGCGCATGGCACAGAGACGTCTGGGGCAAATCCTGGTCGACCTCGGGTATCTCACCGAGGACCAGCTCTGGGACGTGCTCGAAGAGCAGAAGCAAAGTCCCGGGGAAATCATCGGGCAGGTGGCGATCCGCATGGGACTCGTCACCGAGGCGCAGGTGACCGAAGCCCTCGCTGAGCAATGGGGCATGCCGGTCGTCAGCCTGGCGGAGACGAACATCCCGCCCAACGTGCTGGAAATCGTGCCACAGACGATGGCAGACATCTACAAGATCATGCCCGTCTCGCTCAAGAACAACGTGCTCACCGTCGCGATGGCCGACCCGCAGAACGTGGCCGCACTGGACGACCTGCGCAACTTTCTCGGTTACGACGTGCGGGGGGCCGTCTCGAACCTTGCCGACGTCGAGCAAGCGATTGAGCGCCACTACGCCGACAAGCAGGACAGCATCGAAGAAGTGATCGATCAACTGAAGGAGGCGGGGCTCGACAAGGGAGATGAGGAGGAGGCCGCCTTCGACCTGGCGTCGGACGAGGAAATCGCGTCGGCCGCACCCGTCCGCAAGCTGCTCAACATGGTGCTCCTCCTGGCGATCAAGGACCAGGCGAGCGACATCCACTTCGAGCCCTTCGAGGATGAGTTCAAGATCCGCGTTCGTGCCGACGGCGTACTGTACGAGATGGTGCCGCCCCCGCGGCATCTGGCCAACGCAATCACCACGCGTATCAAGGTCATGGCGGAGCTCGACATTGCCGAGCGGCGGCTGCCACAGGACGGCCGAATCGAGCTCAACGTCGGCGGCAACCCGGTCGACCTCCGCGTCAGCGTGCTCCCCACGATGTTTGGCGAGTCGGTGGTCATGCGAGTGCTCGACCGCACGGTCGTGCAGCTCGACTTGCAGAAGATCGGCATGGACGCGACCATCCTGCGGCGCTTCCGCCAGATCATTCGCAACCCCAACGGCATCGTGCTGGTGACGGGACCGACCGGCAGCGGCAAAACCACCACGCTCTATTCCGCGCTTAACGAGCTCAACGAAGTTTCGACCAAGATCATCACCACCGAAGACCCGATCGAATACGAAATCGACGGTCTGATTCAAGTTCCCGTCAATCCCGATATCGAAGTCACGTTCGCCAACGTGCTCCGCGCGATTCTGCGGCACGACCCGGACGTGATTCTCGTCGGGGAGATCCGCGACTACGAGACGGCGGAAATCGCCATTCAAAGCGCGCTCACCGGGCACCTGGTCTTCAGCACCCTGCACACCAACGACGCGCCGTCGGCAATCACGCGTCTGCGCGACATGGGCGTGCAACCCTTCTTGATCACGGCGACTCTCGAAGCCATTCTTGCACAGCGACTTGTCCGCAAGATTTGCACGGAGTGCCGCACCGAGTTCGAGCCTAGCGACGAACTCCTGATGGAGTTGCAGTTGCCCATCGACCAGGCCCGGCAATACGGCTTTTATTACGGTAAGGGGTGCGCCCGGTGCAACAACTCGGGCTACAAGGGCCGCACCGGCCTTTACGAATTGTTGGAGATCAACGACGACGTTCGCGACATGATTACCTCGGACGCGTCAGTCGACGATATTCGAAATTTCGCCCGCACCCAGGGAATGACCACCCTGCGGGAGTCGGGCCTCAAGCTGATTTTTGACGGAGTGACGACGATCGACGAAGTGGTGCGCGAGACCGTCATGGAAGACGTCGAGTGACGAGCGCAAATCGCTCGGACTTCGTACTTCGCACAAACGCATCGCGAATCGAAATGGGAACAGGCAGAGGGCTCGATTCAGTAGGCGGAGACAGGCATGCCAACCTATCAGTACGAGGCGATGGACAACACCGGCCTCGAGATCAAGGAAACGATCGACGCCGGGTCCGAGGCGGAAGCCCAACAGAAGATCAAGGAAAAGGGCTTCTTCGTCACCAAGATCCAGGAGAAGGGTCGCTCCACCAAGACTAAGGGAGGCAAGACCAGCGTCGAACAAAAGAAGAAGGCCGCCAAGAAGAAGACGACGTTTTCGATCGGTGGCGTGCGCCCCAAGCAGCTGTGCACTTTCACCCGCCAGCTTTCGACGCTGCAGGACGCCGGCCTGCCGATTCTTCGCAGCCTGCGGATTCTCGAGGGACAATCCAAGCCTGGACCGCTGAAGAACTCGCTCATCGGCGTGATTGAAGACATCGAATCGGGCAGCACGCTGTCAGAGGCGATGGCCAAGCAGCCCAAGGCCTTCGACAACCTCTACGTCAACATGGTCAAGGCGGGTGAAGCGGGCGGTGCGCTCGAAATCATTCTGCAACGCTTGGCCGAATTCAAGGAGCGCTCCCAAAGCCTGAAGCGCAAAGTCCAGGGCGCCATGATCTACCCGATCGCCGTCATCACGGTGGCGACGGGCATCGTCGGCTTCATCATGTACTGGATCATTCCGAAGTTCAAAAAGATCTTCGCGGACTTCGGCATCGAGCTCCCCTCGATCACCATCTGGCTGATTTACATTTCGGACCTGGTGGTCGATTACTGGTACCTGATCCCCGTGATTCCGATCGCCTTCTGGTTGTTGTTGAAGATCATCCGCAAGAACAAGATGGGCGAGTACATCTGCGACAAGATCCTGCTCAAGATTCCCGTCCTGGGGAAGATCGTCGAGAAATCGACGGTCGCCCGCACGGCGCGGACTTTGGGCACACTCATTTCTTCCGGCGTGCCCATCCTGGAGGCGTTGATCATCGCTCGCGACACGGCCGGCAACGCCGTGTTCCGGCGGGCGTTCGACAATATCTACGCGGCCATCCGTGAAGGGGAATCGATGGCGGTCCCCCTGAAGGAATCCCGCGTATGCGACGACCTCGTGGTCAACATGGTCGACGTCGGCGAGGAAACCGGCGCGCTCGATACCATGCTCTACAAGGTGGCCGACGTCTATGACGAGGAAGTCTCAGTCCTCGTCGAAGGTTTGATCAACTTGCTCGAACCGATGATGGTCGTGATCCTCGGCCTCATCGTGGGCTTTATCGTCATCGCCCTGTTCATGCCGCTGATCAAGCTGCTGAACAGCCTGGCCTGACGGGCCAGGTCAGTCCGTCCCAAGCGTGTATCCAAAGTCCGAAAAAGCGAACGTTCACGGCTCGTCCCAGCGTTCTGGGTTCCCGTTGTTTCCAAAACTCGCGGTGGCCTAAGCATCGGCAGCAAAAACCGCGCGTTAACCTGGCCAACGGGCCCCTGAAACTTGGACCCAGAAGGAGTCTGCCGCCCATGCAATGCTCTGCCCCGGGGCGCTCCCGTCGCCCGGCCCGCCCCCGCCGTGCTCCGGCAGCCTTCACGCTGCTCGAGCTGTTGATCGCCATTGCCATCATCGGCATCCTCGCCAGCCTGATCCTGACCGTGGCCGGCGCGGCCAACATCAAGGCCCGCAACGCCCAGGTCGGTGTCGACATCAGCGACCTCAGCAAGGGAATTGCCGCCTTCAAACAGAAATTTGGCGTCGAGCCGCCAAGCCGCATCACGCTCTATGAACAGTCCTCGGGCTGGAACAGCGACCCGCGTTCGATGGGAATCATCCGCCAGATCTGGCCGCAATTCGACTTCACGTACGCGGCCGAAGGGGGCCAGATCGACATCAACGGCGACGGCAACTTCAATGGGGACGGCACGACGAATCCGTCTGCCGGGGCCATCCCGCTCAACGGGGCCGAATGCCTCGTCTTCTTCCTAGGCGGAGTGCCGGCCACTCTGAACCCGCTGTCCGTTGGCGGAACACCGGCGGGGTTTTCGCCGAATCCGGCGGACCCGTTCGGTATTTCGGTTTCGGGCGGAAACCGTACCGTCGTCGGCACCAACCGCGACCGCTTTACTGAGTTCGACGCGAGCCGACTGTTCCGCTATCAGCCATCGGGCGGCTCGCTCCGCTCGATGAACACCTACAAGGACACGCTGCCCGGACAGAGTCAGCCCTATCTCTACCTGAGCAGTTACAACGGGCAGGGTTACGACGTCACCAACGAGCTGACGCCCAGCCCTCCCCTGGGGACGTTCACCGACGTCTACCGCACTGGGCCCAACGGATCCACGACATCGAATCCGTCGCCACCCTGGAACCCCAACTCCTATCAGATTATCTCGCCGGGCTCGGATGCGATTTATGGCACCGGTGGCGAATACGAGTCGGGCGATCCCAAGGGCCTGTTGGTCGGAACGCGCTCGGGAGAGCGCGATAACATCACAAATTTTTCCACGGGACCCCTGGCGCCCTAAGATTCGCCAGCACCGCGGGCCGGTTTGTGTGAGTTCAAGTCCCGGGTCGACGGAAATGTCCCGGGTTGACAAGCCATCGCGCTGAGGGTCCCGGTTGGACCGGCGATTTGACCCGTACCCTGGACTCATTTTGAATCGAGCACCGATGAGCCGCCTCAGCCCCTCCTCTCGGCCCGGCAGACGGCGCGCCGCACGCGGTCGCGCACGGCGCGGCTTCTCGCTGATCGAAATCCTGGTCGTGATCGGACTGATCGCCTTCCTGACCGCGGCCATCGTGGCGGTGATTCCCCGCGTGGCCAATGCGGCAAAGACAGCCGCCACGCGTGCGACGATCAAGAAGGTCGATGAGATGCTCAACGACCGCATCAACGGCTTTCGTCGCTGGATTCAGAAACAAGATCAAATCGCCGGGAGCGGCGCTCCCTCTTACGTCAGCCCCGGGATTCTGGCGGCTGTCGGCAACAACATTCCGGTGGCGAAGGTCATCGCGGTCAAGCAGCTCTTTCAGCAGAACTTTCCGCAGACGTATTCCGAACTGCCGCAGACAATCCAAAATGCCAATCCGCGCGGCGCGTCGCACGTCGCAGTCACCGACAGTGCCGAATGCCTCTACCTCATTCTCACGAAGGGCGCGCTGTTCGATACTGAACCGCCCAGCGCTAGCGACCTGAAAGCCATCGAAACGGCCGACACCGACAATGACGGCATTCCGGAAATCGTCGACGCGTGGGGGCAACCTCTGCGCTTCTACCGCTGGCCGACGCGACTCGTCCGGGCGGCCGCCTATTCCTCGTCGAATACCGGCGGCTCGCGCGCGAGTTCGGGTGCAATCGACGAGGTGGTGCAGCAGCCCGTCAGCAGCCCGCCCCCCTCCGTCTTCATTCCACCCAGTCCGCTGACGCTGGCAATGGTGGGCGCGATGCCCCGTCCTTCGCTGCCGGTGTGGGCCGCGAACACTTCGTACGCGCTAGGAACAAAGGTTGTTTCCGGCAACACGTCGAGCAACTACTCAGTCATCTATCAGTGCGTCGTGGCTGGAACCTCCAGCGGCACCTCTCCATTCAGCGGCACGCAGATTGTCGGCAGCAGCGTGCAGGACGGAACGTCGACCCCGGCACTGAGCTGGCAGGTGCTGATCGATCCACTCTCGATCGATCCGGACGACCCGTGGGGCATCGCCACCAACTACATCAGCGAATCGCCCTCTGGGTCGATTCCGTTGCCCCCGATCACTCCCAATACCTGGAGCGTGCCGCTGATCATCTCGTGCGGTTCGGACGGGCAACTTGGCCTTTACGAACCTTATGACGCCGCGAACTTCGGCATCCTGGCGCAGCCCGAGCTGCTGCAAACCGGCGATCCGACTTATTTCAACCGGGGTCCGATGTACGACAACATCTCGAACCATCAGCAATGAGTGACAAACGCCAAAACCACAAGCGTCAAGTTCGCCGGCGTCGACCGGAGTGGGCGGCGGGCCGCGCTTCGTTCACGCTGTTGGAACTGTTGGTCTCGCTGGGAATCATCCTGATCCTGGCCGTGCTCACGATGCGGTTACTCAACGCCACGCTCAACTCCGACCGCATTCGCAACGGCGCGCGGGAGCTGCAGACGTTTTTGTCGGGCGCGCGCGACCGGGCGATTCACGCCGGACAACCGCGCGGCGTGCGGTTCATCACCGACCCGAACGATCGCTCCACGGTGCGAAGCTTCGTGTATATCGGCGCCACGAACACCTTTACCGACGGTAGCCTGCTTTCGATCGACCCCAACGGCAACATCTTGTTCGTCACCAACACCCCCCCCACGCCTCCCACGGCGTCGACCACTCCGACTGCGGTCTGGACGAACCTTTGGAACCGCGGCCTCCTCACGGATGGGACGCCCATTCGCCTGACGGTCGGATCAACCCCCATCAATCTGTTCCTCACGGTTTCGGCGACCGGCACGAGCGCGACGGGACCGACCGGATTTGCCGTCACGACGGTCCCCCCGACGACGTTTCCGATCAACTTTCCGTTCGTCGCCACGGCCACGAGTGCGAGCTACGCGCTGCAGCTGGCGCCGACGGCCCTCTCGGGAGACCAGCCGCGGGCGCTGCCGACGAACATCGTCATCGATCTCGATAACTCGGTGCTGCCGTCGGGTTGGGTCTCGCCGGGCGGATACTCGGACAAGCTCGACGTTCTCTTCGCACCCAATGGAACGGTGATGGGACCGGCTGCGTCCGCCGGCCGCATTCACTTCGTGCTCTCCGAGTTTGCCGACGCGTCGGTTCCGGTACCGCTGCCCGGGAATAGCACGGTGACAGGTGTGCCGCTGATGGATGCAACGAACACTTGGTCGCTCGGCAGCACCAGCGGAACCTATGGTCCCTGGGCGGCCACCACCAACTACACCTTGGAGAGCTGGGTCGTGCCGAATCCGCTGAACGATTTGGCCTTTCGCTGCGTGGTGGCGGGGCAAACCGGAGGTGGCCAGCCCGCGCAATTCGCGACGGCGACGCCTGGCAGCCAATTCACCGACGGGACCGTCACCTGGGAATGTTACAACCCGAAGACGCGGGTGATCGTTTCGCTGGCCACCCTGACCGGCCGCGTCACGACGAGCCCCGTCGATCCTGCCGACAGATTCCGCTTTGCCGAAGTTGGAGAGGTGACACAATGAGGCGCGTGTCGCCACGATCCGCCGCATCGCCGGCCAGTGCTACTCCCGCGGGTCTCACCCTCGTCGAAGTGCTGATGTCGATGCTGGTGGCCACGATCGGCATTCTGTCGGTCATCGTGCTGTTGCCGCTGTCGTTTGTCCGCTCGGTGCAGGCGACCAACCTCACCAACGGGACGATCCTGCGTTACAACGCCGAGTCGCAGATTCAGCAGTCGGCGTTGCAGTCGGCCGTGCTGACTCCGTGGCAGGCCGGCCAGTCTTACCAGATTGGCGACGCGGTCTCGCTCCCCGGTTATCCGCAGGTGTGGATGCAATGCACGACGGCGGGAACTTCCGGTGCCGCTCTCCCTACCTGGAACTACGCGAACCTATTCACCCCGGCCGCACCGCCGCCGCTGCCGGTCCCGCTGACCACGGTCGACAATACGGTGACCTGGACGGCAGAAGACTACAACCAGTTGAGCCTCGCGTATGTCTATCCGGTCTGGCAGCCCAGCACCGCGTATCTGACCGGCGCCATCGTCCTGGCTCCTTCCGGCGCTAACGGGAACAATCGGCGCTTTCTCTGCACCACGGCCGGCACGTCGAACCTAACCGCGCCGCCTTGGAACACCACCATCGGTCAAACGACCCTTGATGGCGCAACGCTGGTCTGGCAGACCGTGGATCACAGCCATTACGTGATCGACCCGATCGGTTGGAACTCGATGTTCGACACGGCCACCACCAACGGACTGCAGGGGGCACTGGGAAATGCTGCCGGCGCGATCGGCACGATCGCGAACGGGTCGGCGATCGAGCGGTTTCCGTCCGGCATTCGCTCGAGCGTGAACGACGCGACCCGCTTTGCCATGCTGCCCGACAGCTGGGTCGAGCAAACCAAAGGGGCGGCCCTCAATCCATTGCCAGCTCCGGTCGGCGCGAATCCGCCGGCCTACACCAGCATCCAGCTGGACGCCGTCGATCTGTCGAACACAATTCTCCCTCCCGCCGGTGTGACACGGATCGTGCTCACGGACTCGACGGGCAAGCTCAGTCAAACGCGGCTGGTCACCACCGTCAGCGTCTCGGGCGGAAATTCGACGGTGAGCTGGTCGGGCAACGATCCGCTGACGGGCGGCTTCGTGCCCTTCTTCGCGCGGGTCGAATCTCAGGAAAACCGCTACACGTGGATGCTGACGGTGCTGCGGACGGGGGGCAGTGGCGTGGCCAGCGTCTACGTCACGATCTTCTTCCGTCGCCCGCTCGTCGCCCCCGAAGAGCAGACCTACCAGGCCAACGGAACCGACGGGATCATCACTCCGCTGACGGTCAATTACACGGCAGGGCAAAAGCCCTTCGTCAAGAAGGGGGGCTTCATGTTCGACATTACGAATGGCCGCTGGTATCGCATCACCGACATCGTCAGCGACACGGGCACGGTATTGAGCGTGCTGGTTGACCAGGCGCGGCCGCAAACCGATGTCGTCGCGAACGGCGCGAATTTCAACGTGGTATTCATGCGCGGCGTGGTGGACGTCTATCCCATTGGAAACGAGTAAGCGATGCAGACGACGACGCATCACAACCGCTCTCGCAATCGGCTTCGTCACTCGGCAGGCCGCGGCTTCACGCTGATTGAAGTGCTGGTCGTGCTGGCGCTCACGCTGTTGATGATGTCCGCCTTCGCCCAAATCTTCACACAGACCGGGAACTTTGTCGCGCGTCAGAAGGGGATCGGCGAGAACGACCAGGCCGCCCGCATCCTGACGACGGTGCTCAAGTCCGATCTGGCCAACCGCACAATGGTGTCGGTCGCCCCCTTCCATCCGAACATGGCGGCCCTTGCCAACGACTCGAGCCAGCAGGGCTACTTCGAGTACTCCGAAAACAACCCGCTCGACGACACGGACGACGTGCTGCAGTTCACAATCTCGATACCGCTCACGAACCCGACAACCAATACGCCCAACCCGCCACTCTTTGGAACGGCGACCTTCCTGCCGAAGCAGAACTGGCAGGCCAGCACGGCGTACGCCACGGGAGCCTACACAATTCCGCAGTCGGGCGGGCAGACCGGTTTCATCTACTGCGCGACCACCGCAGGCACCTCGGGCGCAACCGCCCCGACCTGGCCGACGGTCTTGGGCGGAACCGTCACCGACGGCAGCGTCACTTGGACGTGCGAAGACTCCACTCTCCAACCGGACGGCGACGACGGCATCGTCTTTCCGCTGATCGCCGGGCCACCAATTGTCAACACAGCGCTGCTCCCGCAAACGATGCCGACCACGTATCCGCCCAGTCCATACATGCCCGGCACAAACCCACCGACGCCCTACTCGACCAACAACACGGGCGCCTCGCAGTACGCGGAAGTCTCGTACTTCTTGCGGCACGGCAACCTCTATCGCCGCGTGCTGCTGATTCGGCAGCCGTACAACACATCGTCCGGCTCGACGCAGCCGGGTGCGGCCGGCTTGCCGATGATTAACGGACCCTACAACGGCAACTTCTGGACAGACTTCGACTATGCGGCCCGGTTCGACAACGTCGGCGCCACGCCAACACTGTCGCCGTTGTTCTTCGGCCTGGCCGACTTGAGCAACATTGTTCCGGGCACGCCGTATCCGCTCGGCCGTCCCGACTCCCGGTTCGGCCACGATCAGACAAACATCGCCGGCACGACGCTCGGACTGGCGAGCGTCTGGCCGACAATCAGTCAAACCGGCAACGGCGCTCCGCGCGAATACGACAGCACCGGCGTCTTCTTCGGGCGCTACACCGACGAAGAAACGTCGAACAACGTGTTCGGTTTCCCTGGCTTCATTCCGGCGGCCGGCTCGCCCATGGCGCAGGCGACCATGGTGAACCTCAACACCACCACCGGGGGGGTCACGCAATACACGGGAACGCCGCTCGGCACGCGCCGCGGCGAGGACATTCTGCTGACCAACGTGCTGAGCTTCGACGTGAAGATCTGGGACGGCCATTACTCCGAGACCGCCGGCAACGACATGAATCGCAACGGCGTGATCGACGCCGGACCCGCATTCGCGGACGTCGGGCATAGCGCAAACACGGGCGACTTCCTGGCATCCAACAACGCGCTGCCGAGTTACGGACCACACGCGTCTCAGGCGCAAACGCCGCCGAACGCCACCGCAAACATCTACACGGTCGGCAACGTGACCTATTTCAACAACGTCTTCGATACGTGGTATCGGTCCTTCAACTTCGACAATACGCAGCGCACTTACGACGCCAAAGACGTCAACTCCCCCTACGCGCCGGCTCCCTACCGGCCGCGGGTTGGAGTTCAATGGACGGCAAACGTGAATTACACCGTCGGCACGCTGGTCGATCCCGGCCTGGCGACGTCGGCGAACGGCTATGTCTATCAGTGCGTGACCGCCGGGACCTCCGGCGCGACCAATCCGTTTTCGATGAATGATACGACCAACGCCCTCAATTCGCCGGCCAATGCGAACTCGATCAACGACGGCACCGTGCAATGGAATGCGACGGCTCCGCTCGGCGTGCAGGCGATTCAAATCACGGTGAAGTACCTGGACCCCACGCAGAACCTGTTACGCCAGGTCACGATCGTTCAGTCCTTGCAGCAATAAACGGCGGGCATCAGTAACAGCGGGCAATCGATCGACGTATTCGCGACCGCAATGAGGCCGACCGGGCCGCGGCCCTTGTTCGCAGGAGTTCGATTTCGATGAAAAGCTATCGGCTAACCGCACAGCTCGGTCGTTTGTTCGCTCACCCCTGGCGTCGCCTGGTTGAAGCCCGGCGCGGCACCGTGATCATCGTTGTGCTGGCGCTGTTGGGCATGCTCGCGCTGATGGGGTTCTTCATCTTCGCCATCACCGCGTCAGAGAACCAAAGCGCGACGTATTTCGCCGCCGCCGCCAAGGTCAATAACGCCAACGGCCTCGATCCGAACCTGTTCTTCAACGACGTACTGCGGCAGGTCATCATCGGCCCCTCCATCAGCGAAAAGCAGAGCGTGCTGTGGGGCGGGCGGGCGTCGCTAGTGCCGTCGATGTTCGGCCGCGACCTTTCGCCCTACAACGGGGCGGGCGTCAACTTGCTTTGGAATACGACGCTCAACCAGGCCTCGGTCGACCAGAACTACGACGCGACCCCGGACGATGGAACCGCTGGGCAACAGGACAATCGGGCGCTCTCGTTCCTGAACCTGTCTCCGTCCGCGGCCGTCGCCTGGCAGGCGAACACTGCGTACGTCACCGGCGCGTTTGTCCGGCCGAACGCTAACCCTCAAACCAATTACCTCTACATCGCCACCACGCCGGGGACTTCTGGGGGCAGCGAGCCGACCTGGCCAGGTTTGCCGGGGACCGTGACGGACGGCACCGTGACCTGGATCACCGCCACGTCACTCGACCTCAACAACTACCCGTTCGCCGGCAACCTTTATCCGGACCCGGACGTCAACATCACCTATCCCGACAACAACAGCCCCTACCTGGCTTACGACGGTCTGGTGCCCAACTACACCAACCCCAGTTTGCCGACGCGGCTGATCACGCCGTCGTTTCATCGCCCTCAATACTTGCGAAACGCGACCGCGGCCGCGGGCGCGGGCAACGTGACCGTCGCGCGGTGGTACATCGATCCGCTCACCGCTCCTTACGTGCTCTATCCGCACATCGAGCACACGGCCATCGACAGCAGTGGCAACATTACGACCCAGCATCGCTATATCACCAACACCTACCCGGACACGACCATGACGATTACGTCCCCCTTCCTGATTCCGGGGGATGGGTCGACTCCCGTGCCGACGGAAGGTCTCTGGTCGACGCCGACGGGTGGCACAATCGGCTATGCCGTCGATACGGATAACGATGGCGTCCCCGACGCGAATTACATGGACTTCGGCTTCCCGCTGATGACGATTCCCGGCGGCACGCAACAGTTCGTCGCGATGGCCGCGGTGCGGATCATCGACGCCGATGCCCTCTTCAACCTCAACGTGCACGGCAACCGATCGGGCAGCGTCACGCTGGGTCCGTCGCCGATTCCGATTCCCTTCGGCGGCAGCGGGGTCCTGCCGAACACGACGCAGTTCATTTCCCGCTCGAACCAGGGCTTGAGCGCGTCGGAGGTCAACATCGAGTGGGCCTTCAACGCTCGCCCGGCAGTCGCCGCCGACGCCCCCACGACCGGCACCGTCGCCTCGGCTCTACAACAATATGTCTCCTTCTTCCGCAGCCCGGCCCAAAGCACCACGCTGCCGACGGACGATCACAGCGCAGGCAACTACGAGCTGGCGAACATGGAGTGGTGGAACATCCTGAATGGTCGCCCGCAGTTGACGCCCAGCGCGTCGCCCACAACCATCGCCGCCTCGGTGTCGGGCTCCAGCTTGGTTGGACGCTGGGGTGAAAATCTCACGCGGCTGGATCCAAACGTCACCTCGGTCCTGGCGGGCAATGTCGCCATTCAGGGCGGCGTGGGCACTCCCGGCGGCGATCCGTGGCCGCTCCCCGGTGTGTCGGGAGGGTATCAATATTCGGCACAAGCCGACGACAACAACAACTATGCCGAATCGGGGCAGTTCACGGATGAGCAGGGAATCATTCACCCCGCCTTCGGCACGCCGCTCGACGTCTTCGCGACGGGATCGTGGGTTACCGGCACGGAAGGGAAGGTCCGGCAACTGGTCGCCCAAGGGGCGCAAAAGTACGCCCAGTACAGCAATTACTTCACCAACAACAGTGTCCTCTGGACGAACTTTTTCTCGGGCGCCCTGATGTCCGGAGGAGGCCCACAGGTCCTGGTTGACGAGGCGGACGAAACCTACACCGAGCCGTTCGCCGCGGCGACGCAGAGCTCGGACAACATCTTCGGCCCTTCGGAAAGCTCGCTGCAATACAGCGGCACCGATTTCTCGGCACTGGGTAATCCGGCCCGTACCGCGAATCTGGCCCCTTGGAGCATGATCGCCAACGCCCGCGCCGCGCAGGTTCGGCAGCGATTCACCCCCGCCAGCTGGGATCTGAAAGCGTTCGGCAAGGAATTCCTGGGAGTCTACTCGAGCACGACGCCGATCAACGACGCACGACGCCTGTGGGAATTCACGGACAAGAGTGGAACCGGTGCCGGGCCCTTCCGTTTCCCGCCCGACGTGGGCGGTTTGCCCGGTCCGAACCCGGTGATCCAAGCCCCGGCAATCACGGTGACGACGTACTCGGCGTATCCGTTGCGGCCGGACGTGGCTCACTTGCTGTGGACGCTCGCTGACCCGAAGCAACTACAGGGAAGCAACGCGCTGTTGTTGCCGCAGCACCCGCTGAGCGTCAACGGTCTCACTGAACAGACTCAAACCGGATCCGATTCGTCCGGCAATCCGATCTTCACGTTCCGCATTCGTCCGCTGACGCCGCATCCGACGGCCACCAATCCGCCGGCCACCTTACCCACCACGCCGATCACCGTGCCGGGACATACGACCGACGGTATCGGCTACGTGATTAATCGACCCGAACAGCTGACGACGGGCAATGTGCAGCAGCAGGAGTGGTTGGCCCGCTACGACCGTCAGCGGCTGGCGCGGGACATCTACACGCTGCTCTACCTGATGGGCGGCGGGTACGACAACCAGAACTACGCGACGGCCTCGAACCAGCCAATCGCCGGCGTCCGCCCGCTCTACACCGACGACCAGTTGCAGGAGATGGCTCAGTTTGCCGTCAACCTGGTCGATCAGCTCGATCCGGACAGCAACATCACCGTCTTCGAGTACGACAAAGACCTCTCGAACGGGTGGAACCTCGACGACAACGCGTACGACGGGGTCGCCGATACGCAGCCGCCGTTTAACATCGCCGCCGCCGACCGCGGCGTGGTCTACGGCGTCGAGCGGCAGCAGCTGGCCTTCAACGAGGCAATGATCGCCTTCTTGCAGCAAGCCGTCGATACCACGGTCACACCCAACGTGTCCTGGGATCACCCGGACACGCAGTGGAACGACAGGAACCAGTGGGCCGCATTATTCCTCGAACTCGATAACATCGGCCCCTCGAACGTGAACTTCGTCAACGAACAATGGGAAATTGCGATCAAGCAGTCTCCCATCGTGACGGTGCCTTCGACGTTCTACGGCGCCGGCACCGCGAACAGCAGCGGTGAACGCCGCCTGATCTTCCAGGCGTCGCAGCCGCAACTGGTCGCTGGAGCCGCCTCCGGCGGATTCAAGCCGCGGATGACCATCGGCGGATTGGTCGGATCGGTCGGCGGCGTGACCTACGACCAGATCAACGGGTCGACGGCCAACCCGGCCATCCCGAATCCCAGCTACCTGGCGATCGATCCGAACGATACGTCGGGTGCTCCGACGAATACGGGGTTCGACTATCAATTCCCCATTGCTCCGCGATCGGCTTACGTCTCGCCCGCCGCGCCGCCCTTCGGCATCACGACCGCGCTCGATCTCGACCTGACACAGACGGGCACGGACGGGCAGTATTGGATCGTACCGCCCAACGCGGCTGACCCCACGGGGAATGCCGACGGCGCGCCCAACCTGATCACCACGCCGATCGGCTTGAGCCCCGGCACCCAACTGCTCAACTTCACGGATCCGATCGTTGAGGCCACGGGCACGATCTCATCGGCGATCGGCGCTCACATCTTTCCGGAATCGGCGCTCATCCTGCGGGTGGAGCTGCGACGCCGAGTCGACCCCAACCGCACACCGATTCTGCCCACCGACACAAACGCGATCGCCGAGAACACGGACAATCCGTGGATCGTCGTCGATCACATGGACGTGCCGGTCAGCGTGCTCGCGCTTAAGAAGACGGGCAACGCTAGCGACTATTCCGCGCAGATTCAAAACCAGCTCGGCAGCACGGCTGTGCTCGCCGACCCACCGTCGCCGGGTCAGCCCTACCACCACTATATTTCGACGGGCGGAGCGATGCCCCTGGTGAGCACGGAGCGATCGCAGCCCCTGTATCACGACTTCACGCTCAATCCGTTCAACCCGAATGCATCGCCCAACGCGGCGACGCCGCAGGGCCCCTACATCATGAGTACGGCCGTCGTCTACCCGAGGAACGGTGGCGTGACGACGCTCAAGCCGAACGTGTGGCAGGGCAACAGCCTGGGCCAGGACAACGACGCGGCCGGCTTCGATCCAGGTACCGTTTCGGGAACGCCGACGGCCGCGCCGCCGCATCCGCTCTACCAGCCGCACTACGATCGAGATTTCGCCTCAGTCATTGAGCTGTTCAACGTGCCGACATGGGGTCCCTACGGACCGGCATCACCCACCACGATGAACATTCCCGGCGTTTCGTCCGGCAGCTCGGTCTCGCTGGCTTCCGGTCTCACGCACCTGATGGCGACGCGCACCAACGAAGCCGGTACAGCGATTACCGCTCCCGCCGCCCCCCCTTATACGCAGGAAGTGTTGGCCGGCAGCGACTTCGTGCCGAACGACACGGGGGCCGCGCGGCTGCACTACAACGGATACGGCATCGGCGGCTATCGCTTGCAACATCCAGAGGGAGGCGGTTTGACGCCCCCGAATCCCGCCGTGAATTTTGATCCGACCGAGAACCGCTGGCACCGGCTGCTGGGACTGGTCGAAGTGCCGACCCGGTCGCACCGCCAACTCGAGGAGCCGCCGTATCAGATCACGGCGGGCACCATCAACGGTTCGCTCGGTTTCTATCGCACGCCCGGCAAGATCAATCTCAACACCGTCCGCCATCCCGACGTGCTGGCCGGTCTCTTGGATGAGAACGACATCTACGCGCTCTCCTATTCGTCAGCGTTTCCGGCCGGCCAGAACTACCCGGCCAACCTCTCGGTCCCGCTCTCGCTGCCGGATCAGAATGGAGACGTGGTCATCAATCCACCCACACAGACGGTGCGCGATTGGTGGACGCAATTCGTGATGGCGCGGGATGGTGTCGATCCGCTTCCCGCGCTCAACGGCGGAACCAATATGCCCCTGCCGGGCATGCCGAGGTATCCGTCGGGAATTCCAGCGACCTCTTGGCCCGCTGGCCTGAACACGGCCACGGCCGTCCCGCCCGGCTCTCACCCGTTCCGCGGTGCCGGTTTCTCGGCGTATGCCAATGCGCCCGGATCAACCACGGGAGGCGAGGATCAGTACGGCTATAACAGCACGCTCGATTCGACCATCCTGCGCGCTTTGACCGGCGATATCGTGACGCCTCCCGCGACGACCGCGCCGCCCAACGCTCCCGACAGCCGCCGTCGCATCTTCGAGGTGGGGACTACTAACGATCATGCTGTCGACGCGGTCGACTATGGGACCAAGAACCGCGTGTTGTCGAAGATCCTCCAAAACACGACGACGCGCAGTAACGTGTTCTTTGTCTGGATCCAGGTCGACTTCTTCCAGGCTCTCGACGTCAATCCTCCCAACGGAGTGGTCCGCATCGGCGGCAAACTGGCGACGTCGCCGGCGTATCGGGCCTTCTACGTGATCGATCGTTCCCAGGCGATGAGCCTGATGAGTCCGCAATATTTGCCCGCGGTCGATCCAACGACAAGCAAATTTGTGTTCTCGTTCAATCAATCATTTAACTACCAGTCGCTACTTCTGTTTCAGCAGAGGATCCAATAGCCGACCTGCCGAAACGAATAGCGCATAAATGTACACTATGGCACGTTTGGGTGCTCAAGCGGGCTTGCGCCGGATTTCGGTCTCGAAATCACGGCGCAAGTCGGCATAATGGAGAAGTCACCATGCCTGATTCTTGACAATGGCGCTGGGCGATTCAGCCCCGGCGACAAAGGCAGGTTCATCATAGATTGAAATAAACATCCGCTGTCCGGCGGGGCCTCGCCGGCTTTGGAATCGATTGTCAGCCGCCACTTCGGTGGCCCAGATCGAGTTTGCCGCAATCAACGCGGTCGGTTTCGAGTTCTTCGCGAACACGCGAGTTATTCGAGACAACCGCAGCAGGCGGCAGGATACACAAGGCCGCTCGTCGCAGCGGCTAGTTTGGGACCGGCCGCATGTCACGGCGGCCAGTTAGGAAACGGGCCACGCATTCCCTTCGACGTGGTACGAAAACCAACAACACAAAATTTCCCTCGGGGATTGGAGACCGTAATGAAGTCTAGTCGTCTGCAGTCGCATCGTTCGATCGCACGCGCGGGGGCCCGCTCGGCCTTCACGCTGATCGAACTCTTGGTGGTGATTTCGATCATCGCCGTGCTGATTTCGCTCGTCTCACCGGCCGTGCAAAGCGCCCGCGAGGCGGCCCGCCGTACACAGTGCCTCAACAACATCCGCAACCTTGGTCTGGCGACGATCAACTTCGCCACCGGCAGCAGCGACAAGTACCCGCTGTTGGAAAGCAGCCCCTACACCGCGGGAAATCCGGGCACGCGGCTGAGCACGCAGGGCACGACCGCCACTACGGCCAACCCCGGCATGTCGTGGGTCGCCCAGCTCATCGGCTATATGGATCAGCCGGCCATCTCGCGGCAGATCATTCAGAACGGCGCGATCATCAAGCCGAATCCGACCAGCGGCGGCACGCCTGCGTTTTTCACGTTCACCGGCCTCAACACGACCACGAACATCGTCAACCCGCTCAACATCATCGGGCCGCTCACATGCCCGGACGATGCCAACAATCAGAACGTGCCGGGCGGTTTGAGCTACGCGGCCAACGCGGGCTACATCAATGCCACGAACTGGGCACTGGCCGGCGATATGGGGACCGGCGCTCACGACTCGACGCTGATCGACTGGGATGGCCAGGGCGCTGCCGCCACTCCGCCGGCCGTAACCCCGCTCGGGATTCAGGTCGCCCACTCGACCGGCGTCTTCTGGCGGAATGACGCGAGCGGTTTCACGCTCACGACGGACTTCGTCCAGCGCGGCGACGGCACCAGCAATACGATCCTGCTGGCCGAGAACGTCAACGCCGGTTACTGGGCCGACATCAACACGGTTACGACCGGCGGCACGACGCTGCCGACACGCCGCGACCTGCAAACCGGTTACATCGGCTTCGGCATCAGCGTCGCCGTCACGGCCGTGAGCGGGGCCACCCCCACGCTCTACACGGTCAACACGTCCAAGCCGACGGGCTCGTTCCAAATCGTGACGCCTCCGGCGAACACCGAATTGCAAACGCCGAATCAGGCGAGTGCCGTGACTTTTGCCCTGACGGACGGCACGGGCTTCAATGACGCCGATCCGAACTCGAACCTGCTGACGGCCACGAACGGCCAGGCGCCGCGTCCCGCCGCGAACCATCCGGGCGTCTTCTGCGTTTGCTTCACGGACGGCCATGCGTCGCCCCTGTCCCAGAACATGGACTCGGGCGTCTACATGCGGGCCCTTTCGCCCGCCGGTACTCTCTTCGGTCAACCGACCGACGGCGACGTGAAGTAGTTCGCGGCATCACATTCAGATCGTCTGATCGACCCGGCCCTCCCCAGGGCCGGGTTTTTTTGTCGGCACTGTTTGGCGACTTTATTTCGCGCTTTTATTTTGTGTTCGGGCTTGGAGCATCGTGCCGGCGGCGGGATTCGCCAGACGAGAGGGATGAGACTACTGAAGAGGTCGCTGCCCTCGGCTGGCAGGCCGGCCCTCTCATTTGGAATGCCGCCGTCTCATTTGGAATGCCTCAGCGCGCGGGAAACGGTTGAGTCACGCCGATTTAGGGTCACCGCGCGCGATGTGCTTTCGGCTCGCCGTCGCGCATTCGACCGTCTGGCAGGCGCGCGTCGAAGCGGGTTCCTCATCGAATCGTTCAGGGCAATGCCTCAGGTGAGAACTGGCGATCCGGGGCCAGTCAGGCTCGCCCGGCTGCAATCCTACAAGCCGCCGCCCGGGTTCTGCGGAGCGTTCGGTTTCTTGGGCGCGCCCGGTTTGGCCACGGGTTTGGACGCCGCCGGCTTGGGGGTCGAGACGCGCTTCGTGTGATGAACGGGCTGTGCGTCGAGGTCCACTCCCACGGGTTTGCCCGTGTCGGACCAGGTGGCCGCCACCGATTCCGCCTTCAGACGGAAGTCGGCAGGACTGACCTCGTTGGCCGTCGAGATATCGCCCGGCAACAAGACGGCTCCGGGGTGCCCGACCGATCGGATGATATGCGCGGGGCCGGCCAGCTCTCGCCAGCCGCCGAGTGGATCGGCCCCGGCGAAGTCGGGCGAACCGCGCGACGAGCCACCGCCGGGCACTTCGATCAGGTCGCTATACGCGTTGCCGTACTCCCACCAATCGACCCGTTCCCGCAGCAGATCACCGGAGGCCGAGCCGAAGAGGGTCGCCCGCGTCGAGCCGCCGTTGGTCGGGCGAACCGGCGGGGCGAAGACGGAGTTTTCGACGAACACCAGGGCCCGGTTGAGCGTGCCGGCCGTGGTGCGCGTATTAAAGTGAAAGTACTCCGTCCCGGCCGACAGCGTGCACGAGCGCAGGTCGAGACCCGAGGGGCCGGGGCTGGCGGGCAAACGCAGGTCGAAACTGCGATTTTCCGCGACGAGCAGCGAGTTCTCGAACACCAGGTGACGCGACGACAAGTCGCCGCTGACCAGGTTGCGAATGCTCGATAGAAAGCTGTTGCGGACCAGGCCGATGAACTGGTCGCCTTCCGTCGGCGCGATTGACTCGTCCACGCTCGAGGAAAAGCGAATCAGCTCTTCGTAACCCGGGTTCTCGTGCCGCGGCCCGGAAAGAACGCTGCCGCGAATCGTAAAGTTCCCCCCCTTCACGTCCAACAGGCGATGCGTGGAGGGCCGGGTCGACGATTCGATGCGGATCGTCGCATTGACGATTTCGATCGAGCCGCCCGTAACGGTGATGAACGCCTCGCGATCGCTGGACGCATCGACCCGGCGGTCATCGAACGCCAGCACCAGGTCCTTGTCGAGGAATTCGATCGTGAACGAGCGGTTCGAGACACGGATCGGGCTGCACAGTTTTCTCTTGGTGCCGTGAACGAGGAAGCGCGTGCCGCTCGGCCAGTCGGTGCGGTTGATCGATTTGGCCAGGTCGTCCTTGGTCACGTGATTCGGAACGTCGAGATTGATCTCGCGCACCGAAGCCCCAGCGGTCGCACCCCCCTCGGCGGGCTCGGCAGCGACGAATATGCGATGTGAAAAGGCGCCCGCGCGTGCAACCATGTCGGCGCTGGTGACTCCCAGCAGGGCGGTCTCGCAACCGGGGGGAACCGTGTCGTCGCCCGAGTCGTGCAAGAGGGACGCCTCGCCCTTGAACTGGGCCGGAGCAACGTTCGCAAAGTCGCCGATCGCGGGAAACGGCGTCCCCTGATAATCGATGCAGGCCCGGACATCGCCCCAAAAGTGGCCCCAATCCTGGGAGTTGCGCCCTTCCAGATGGATGCCTGAGGCACTGCCGACCAGGTTTTCCTGCCAGCCCCGGGCAACGAACGCCTGACTCTTCCACGAGAGGTTTTTGAACCGCGGGGAATTGGCCGTCACATCGGCCGGTGCGGGCCAGTTGGCGAGGGAAACCATCGGATGCTGCGGCGGCGTGACGACGCCAAACACCGAATTGAGCACTTGGAAACGCGTTGTCGGCGGATCGGCCGCATCAGAGTTGACGCGGAGCGAAACGGCCGAGTCGTCGCTGCATGTGGTGCACGAGAAGAAGCGCACCGTTCGCGCCAGGTGCCCGTTGCTCGCAGACGCGTCGGGAGCGTGGTTCGCTTTGGCACTGTCGGTCAGGGTGAAAATCGGCGCCTGCCCGGAGACAAACAGCGAGTTGATCGCCAGAAAGTCGACGGCGGGCAGCTCGGTTTCGATGCTCGCTAATTCGCTGCCGCGGACCACCGTCCGATCCAGCAGCACGCGGGGCGTTCGATCCGCCGCCTGCGCAGCGGGGCCGCGGGCAGCGCTGGACACCGTGAACGCCGTCGTCGGGGAAGTGCGTGTGCCCACCAGTGTCAGCGAACACTTCTGCACGATCAGATCGCCGGCGGTGACCTCGACCAACCGCAGCGCCCCCTGACTGCGAAACTCGTCTGCAAAGGCGATCAAGTCGACGCCGTAGAACGTGAGCGAAGTCTCGTTCGCCGAAAGGCCGCTGACGTTTTTGGCCACGGATCCCGCGGTCGATGGGGGCATCATCACGATGAGCGGGCGAGTTTCATGGGTGTTCATTCCTGTGGAGTTCGCACCGTTTTGCGTTGCGGCACCGGCGAAGATCACTTGGCCGCGGTGCTGAATCCGCTGTGACGGAAGCAGGAAGGGCCCCGGACCGCGCAGCTGGATCACTCCCCCCTCGTCCGGGAGACGGGCGATCGCATCGGACAAATTTGCCATCTGGGCCGGCGGTTCTTTGCCAACGCGGCCGACGGTGATCGTTTTGAGCCCGACGGTGGCCGCTGCGTTCGTTCCCCGCGGATCCCACAGCTCGTTGACCCAGCTGGGAAACTCCGCTCGTTCGGCGGGCCGCCCGGGAATTGAGCCGGCGCCGAGTTTCTCGCCGTTCGGCCTTTTTGCCTCCGCCACGATGATCGACCGGTCCCCTTTGCCGGCACCGCCCGATTTCTTGGTCGCGTCCGCGGCCGCTTTGCCCTTCTCCGATTTGCCGGTCTTCTTGGACGGTTGGTCGTCGTCGGCTCCGGGCGTCGCCTGCGGCGTTGGGGCCGAGGGATCAAACGGGTTATGGGCAATCTCGGTCCCGTTCGAGCCGCCAGGGAGCCAATAGGGAGATGTGAGCCAACCCAAAAATCCGATCGCTGCCACGGCAGCCAAGACCGTGCCGACTTTTTTGGCCAGCGGCTGCCATTCGTTAAGCGAGGACAGCTCACCCAGCGGCAGTCTGGGACCTCTGGCCGTTCCGACTGGCTCGTCCGAAACAACGCCGCCGCCACCGCGCCGCGTGGGAGCTCGGCGATTGGTTGCGCCGACCTTGGAAATGCCTGAGTCGTCGCGGAGAAATTGCCGATCCGCTGCACTGATGTTGCTGGGCGTGGGCAATTGACGAGCGGGCGTCGGTGATTGTCGACCGGGAACGGGCATCTGTCGGGGCGGAGTGTGGGATTGCCGACCCGGCGGCTGCCCGGGTCGCGCCGGAGGAGGCGGTTGCCGCGGAGGCAGCGAAACGCCTCGAGCCGACGGCGGCAGTTGTCGGGCTGGCATCCGGCGTTCGGGGACCGACCGCTCCGTCTCCTCGCGATCGTGCCCCTCCGGCTCGGCTTCGCGCGGCATGCGGCGTGGTTGCCGGGGAGGCAACGGCAGCGGAGCGGCCCGCGTCGGCGCGGCGAAAGCCGAGTCCGGCGCACTCGGAAAATTCTCCTCGGCGGCGGCCCCCAGCACCTCTTCCAGCTGCTTGTAGCCCGAACCCAGGTTGTCTAGATCGTTGATTAGCTCGGACGGATTCTGGTAGCGGTCGTCCACTTTGCGGGCCATCATCTTGTGCATGACGGCGACGATCTCTTCCGGAACCGTGTGATTGAACGCTCGTGGATCGGGCCGCGCTTTCGAGATGTGCGCGTACAGCTTGTTGGTGACGCTTCCCTCCGGATAGGGGGGCTCGCCCGTAAGCATCTGGTACCAGGTGCAGCCCAGCGAATAGATGTCGCTGCGAATGTCGGCGGCCTGGCTGTTGCGGGCCTGCTCGGGCGACATGTAATCGACCGTGCCGACGGTGGTCCCCTCGCGGGTGATGTTCGAGGCCAGCGATTCGTCGACGGCGCGGGCCAGACCCAAGTCGGTCAGCTTGACCACGCCGTCCTTGGTCAAGAGCAGGTTGGACGGCTTGATATCGCGATGGACGATGCCTCGCGAATGCAAATGGTCCAGAGCGCGGGCGATCTGCCTGACGTAATTGACCGATCGCGTCAACGGCACAGCGCCGCGCTTGGCCACCAGTTCGTGGATGTCGGTGCCGTCGACAAACTCGAGGGCGATGAAGAGGTGCCCGTCGATCTGGCCGGCGTCATAGACGGTGACAATGTTCTCGTGCTTGAGCTGGGCTGACGCCGTCGCCTCCGACTCGAAGCGGCGGACGAGCGTTTCGTTCGAGGCCCGCTCCTTGTGGAGTACCTTGAGCGCGACCGTCCGCTTGAGATTGGAGTCGACGGCCAGATAGACCGTCCCCATGCCGCCGGCGCCGAGCTCTCGCACGACCTGGTATTTGCCGAGAGTCGTTCGGCCCGCCAGCGAAGGCTCGCGCGGCGCATCCGAAGCGCGCTGGCCCCCCGGGACGTTCGATCCAGAAGACATCGACGCCTCAACATTCCGAGCGCGTAGCACTCCCGTGTCGGCCTGCCGCGGCAAGGCCCAAGGCCACGCAGCCGGCCTCGCGACACCGGAATCCTACAAGCACCAAGGCTTTAGCCCGCCCGAATTCCAGTCTACCAAAGCTCGGCAAACGGCGTCAAAACGCTGTCCGGGCAATAACGAAGGCTTAAGGAAAAGGGGCTCCCCAGTCGAGCCGGACCACGCGCCCCCCCTCAAAACCGCAGACAAAACCGGCTCCCAGCGGGTCGCACCGCAGCGTCAGGACCTCTTCGGGGGTTTCGACTGTCCAGAGGATTTCCCCGTCGGAATCGAGCCAGATCAGCCCTCGTTCCACGGTCGATGCGACCACCCGGTTCAGCGTGTAGCTGGTGGACACCCGGTTTGGCGTCCCCTCGACGACGTAGGTCCCCTGCGAGTTTCCGTTGCCGTCGAACCGCTGAATGCCCAGGTTGAGGCCGGCCAGAAAGATCGCCCCGCCGTCCCCCGTGATGGTCAAATCGCCGATATTCGACCAGCAGGGCTCGCCCCACAGGGGGGTGCCGTCGAGATGGTGGCGGCAAAGCAGGCCGTTGTCCGCCGTGGCAATGAGATCGGCATGTCCCGTGACGAACCGCACGTGGGACAGCCGCCGTGTCGTCTTGAAGCGGCCGATGGTCTTTCGCGTGTTGTTGAGGATCCGCGTTTCGCCGCCTTCCAGGCAGGCCGCAAAGTGGTGACCGTAAGGGTCCACCGCGATGGCGCGGATCGGTTCACGCAGATCGGAGGTCCAGACCAGGCGGAGCTGACGATTCAAGACCGCCAGCGTCGTTTCACCGACGACGACTGCGCCGTGAGTGCCCGAGTCGGACCAAGCCAGGTCGACCAGCTCGTGCAGACCGCGGGACAGGGTGACGATGCGTCCGCGCCGGTCCAGGATGTACACGCTTCCGGAAGCGTCGGCGACAATCGTGTCGCCACTCTCCCGAGCCAGTTCCAGCCCGACCAAGGGAGCATCCGCCGTGAAGGACCAGGTCCATTCGGGACTGAGTCCCCGGCCTTGGTCGAGCCAGCGTTGCTCCGACTCGGTCATCGTCCCGTCAACTGCACCTGATGGGAAAGGATGTCCAGGGCCTTTCGCATGTCGTGGTCGTCCGGACCCGGCACGTCCCGCAGGCTGGGGCGGATGCGGTTGGCTTTGCCTCCCAGCGGAGCGCGAGCTGTCGGCCCACCGCCACGGCTGTTTGTATCGACGGCGTCCTGACCGTCGGCCGGCGGCTTGAGCGCGACATATTCCTCATCCGACGAGACGGCCACGTCCGGGCGAACGCCGACCTCGGAGAAGTTGTGGCCGCGAGGCGAGAAGAACTTGGCCGTGGTCAGCCGCAGTCCGGCACCGTTGGGCATATAGAAGATGCTCTGCACGCACCATTTGCCGTACGTCGTCCGACCGACGATCGTGCCCCGCTTGTGGTCGTGAACGGCTCCGGCCACGATCTCGCTAGCGCTCGCGCTGTTTTCATCGACGAGCAGCACCATCGGAATATTGTACTTGGGGTGCGACGAGGCCGAGAACGAGGAGTTCTGATCGAGCGAGCGGCCGCGGGTCGACACCAGCACGCCCGAGTCGATGAATCGATCGAGCACGCTTGTGGCGGCCGACAGCAGTCCGCCCGGATTTCCCCGCAGGTCCCAGATCACGGCCCGCATGCCTTCGCGGGACAGCTGGCTCAGGGCCGCGTCGAGCTCGCGGGGCGAGGTCGCCTGAAAGGCGGTCATGCGGATGTAGGCGATGCCATGTTCGCGATCGACGATGCGAGCGACGGGAATGCTTTTGACTTCGACGGCCCGGCGGATGAACTCTCCCTGCCGCGGCGCGCTGCCGGGGGCGCCTTCGATGGCCAGCGCCACGCGGGTTCCCGGAGGGCCACGCAACACCTTGGCGGCCTCGTCGGTCGTCATGTTTTTGCAGCTCGACCCGTTGATCGCGACGATGTATTCGCCCGCGTGCAAGCCCCCTTGTTCGGCCGGGCTGTCGGGCAGAACGTTGACCAGGAACATGCCCCTGCCGGGATCGCCCTTCATTTCAATTCCCAGCCCCACAAACTCGCCGTTGATGTTGCCGTGCAAGTCGGTGAGGCGGTCGGGCGTGAGAAAGTTGCTGTAGTCGTCGAGGCAATTGCAGCCGCCGAAGACGTATTCGAAGACCACGGTGGTGGCCGGCAGGTTGAGCTCCCTTTCAACCAGGTTGGCAACTTCGGAGACGGTGTCGCGAGCGACCGAGAAATCCTCGACGGGCCGATTCCAGAATCGCTCCCGCAGCACCTCTCGCACGTGAGCCACGCGAGCGTGGTCGACCTGTCGCAGGTTGTGCGCGAGGAACTTCTCGTTGGCCAGTGCGTGATACAGACTCTCGGTTCCGTGAGCGACGAACGAGGTGGCGCTCACTTCTTCCACATAATACATGCGGACGTTTTCCACGACCTTGTCGAAGAGTGCGAACGCCGACTCGCGCGGCAGCTGCAGCAGCCGACTCTCGAAGCTGCCGTCTTCGTAGCGGCGCTCGATCGCAAACTGGATCTTCGAGCGACGCAGGCCGTACTTGATCTCGGCGTTGTCGGGAAAGTGTTTGAGAGCGTGCTCGTAGGAGTCGATGGCGTCGAGCCAGCGTCGCGAGCGCTCATGTTTCAGCCCTATCTCGACCGCGGCGGCCGGATCGGCGGGCGTCTGATCGACGCCGGTCACGCGCCCGGCTTCCACCGGTCGCGAGGGAAGGACGAATGTAAGACTGACAACCAGCAGGGCAACCAGCGAGACGCGGGTGCGACATCTTGAGGCAAAAATCATTTTCCCCCCTCGGCAGCGACGTGATTCCGTCGAATATAAGCCGTAGATGAAGGGTGTCAAACGATTTGCCAAAACCGTCGACGTCGCTCTCGGCACAGCCGCTACGCCGTGCAAACGTCGGACCAGTCCTGCCGGGACCGCACGAGCCGGGGTCTGGGCAAACCATGCCGGCACGGCAAAAAATTCGCTCCCGCGGGCCGAAAAACGCCCGTACAGCCGGTGCGACGGGCACAGTCGCCGCTTCGCACGTGCCGAAACGAAAAGTCAGCCGAGTCCGCGCTTCTTTCGCCTTTTCGAGAGCCAAGTAGCTCGGCGCGCGACGCTGACTAAAGTCGCTCCCACAGGGCCCGCATCTTGTTCGCGAAGAGGGGCAGCGCGACTTCCGGGACCTCGAGCTGCGGGTGCCACATCTTCTCCCACTCGAGACTGAGCCAGCCATCGTAGCCGGACGTCTTGAGCAGCCGCGCGCATTCCTCCGCCGGGAATTCACCGCCGCCGAAGAGGACGTAGTCCGCCTCGCGATGGCCGCTCATCAGGGCGTGTGCCGCCGTCGCGGCCGAGGACTGTTCGTGGGCGGTCGACGATTCGCGCGCCGGGACGGCCGGGCGGCTCACCGAGTCTTTCCAATGCGTGTGCCAGACCCACGGCCGCAGGCGATCCCACGTTTGGCCCAGCGGCTCGTCGAAGAACTTCCAGGGATGATGCGTATCCCAGAGGATGCCCACAGACGGCGACTGAATTCGCGGCATCAGCGCGGCGACCACGGTCGAGTCGGAGAAATCGCCGTGCGTCTCCAGCACGACGCGGACCTGCATCGTGCCGGCGAATTCGCCGAGCCGATTGAGGCCGTCGGCGATCGGCTCGAGGGCCGCTGCACGGGTGGCCGGAGGACCCGACGGCAACACGTCGCCGAAGACGCGCACAAATCGCGCTCCGAGCGCGGCAGCGAGTTCCACGTACGCGCGGCCGATGTCAAACTGTGCCTCGCGCGCCGCGGCTTCCGGATAATCGAATCGGACCGACGAAGCCAGGCCGCAGATGGCGATGTTTCCATCGGCCAACTTCCGCCTCAACTCGGAATGTTGCGACGGGTGCAGCGCGGCGACCTTCAGCAGATCGGTCTGGCCCAAGATCTGTCGAATCTCGACGCCGTCGTAGCCGTAGCTGCAACAGCGCTCGAGCACGCGGTCGAGAGGCCAATCGGGACAGGCCAGCGTCGAGAAGGCGAGTTTGGGCATGGGCCACCCGGCGCAGGGCAAAAAATAAGCCCGTCAAAAAATAAGCCCGCGGACAAGCGGTCCGCGGGCTCGTAAATCACTCGCGAGGCTCAGACGGAATAGCCGGCACGATACTCGCGACGAACAAACTTGTTTGCGGCCGGATTGTTGGTCACGACCTGGTTCTTGGCGTCCCACTCGACTCGCGTGCCGGCTTTCAGCGCCAGGTCGCCCAAGATCATCGTTTCCGTCAGCCGCGACGAGTAATTGAAGTTCGACATCGCCGGAGCCCCGCCGTGGCACGCCGTGGCCCATTCCTTGAAGTGGTTCGAGGTCCGCGGCAAGAACTTCTCCGGCGGGGTGTATTTCGCGAACTTCTTGCGGGGTAAGAGCACATATTCCTCCCCGTAATCGTCCGGCGTATAGAGCGAGCCCTGATCACCGACCAGCACCATGCCACTGTCGCGCCGGTGTTCGCCCTGCAAGAGCTCGTTCGGCGGATACTGCTGACCGTCGTACCAGGTCAGCTTGCACGGCGGCAGCTTGATGCCCTGCTTGAACATGACGCTCGTCCGCTCGGGGAACTCGTACTCGATGACCGAATACTTCGGATACGTTTCGTTCTGGACGATGCCCGAGGTCTTCTTGACTTCGACGGCGGTCGGGTCGAACAGCTCCAGCGCCATCACTCCCATGTTGGCCGTGTGACAGGCCATGTCACCCAGGGCGCCCGTGCCGAAGTCGAGCCAACCGCGCCATTTGAACGGATGGTAGACGTCGTTGACATAGGGGCGTTCCGGCGCCGGTCCGAGGAACAAGTCCCAGTGGACGTATTTGGGGACGGGATCGGTGCGATCGGGACGACCGGCGCCCTGCGGCCAGATGGGCCGATTGGTCCAGACGTGGACCTCCTTCACGTCGCCGATCGCGCCGGAGCGGATGATTTCGACAGCGGTGCGCAAGCCATTTTTGGACGTCCCCTGGTTGCCCATCTGCGTGGCCACCTTCATTTCGTTGGCCACTTCTCGCATGCGGCGGGCTTCGTAGACCGACCAGGTCAGCGGCTTCTGAGTGAAGCAGTGCTTCCCCTTCTTCATCGCCAGGACGCTGGCCGACGCATGGCTGTGGTCCGGGATGCTGACGGTCACCGCGTCGATCTTGTCGCCCATCTGGTCGAGCATTTCGCGGTAATCGTTGAAAGTCTTGAGCGAGTCGTTGATCTTGTTGCGGCGCTTGAGCTGCCCCTTTTTCTTTTCGAGGTGACGATCGTCGATATCGCACAGTGCGACGATGATGCCGTTGCGGGCCGCATCATCCGTGTCGCTGGAGCCCTTCCCGTCGACGCCGATGCAGGCGAAATTCAACTGTTCATTGGGGCTTTTGCTGACGGCCAGGGCCTCGCTTTGGCCCACCCACCACGCGGTGCTCAGCAACGAGGAGGTCTTGAGGAAATCACGACGTGTTGACTTGTCGAACATGAATGGCTCCCGAACCTGCAAACCTTCGCCAAAAAGCGGCTTCGCTCTTACAAATACGCTGCTGCCGCCCAAAAACGGGGGAGGAAACGCGCTCGGGGCATAATAACATGACCCCCGGCGATCTTCACCCGAGCGGCCAACCCCTGGCCGCTTGCCCTCCTCGCGGCGGTTCCTGATCATTCCAGCATGTTCGAGCACAGCGGCCAACTTGTCCTTCGTGCCGACTTTCCGGAAGCGGAGGCGCGCGAGCTGCTCTCGGCTGTCGGCTTCGCCGATTGGGCGCTGGCCCTCCGACGGCTCCGCGAGATCGCTCACGACGATGCCTCGCGGCGTGCCCTGGCCGATGTTCTGCCGATGCTGTTGATCGCCCTGTCGGACGCGGCCACGCCCGACGCATCGCTGCTCAACTTCGAGCGCTACGTGCAGTGCGTGGCCAACCGCACCATCCTGTTGCGGTATCTGGCCTCCAAGCCGCGGGCCGTCGAAATTCTCGTCAAGCTCTTCGTCGGCAGCCAGTTCCTCACCGAGATCCTGCTGCGCAATCCCGATTACCTGGAAAAGCTGACCAACCACAAGCAGCTGGCCGACATCAAGAGCCGCTCGCATTTTGTCGCCGAAGCGCGGGAGGCGGCTGGGGAAGGGCCGATCGAGGCGCGGCTCGACGCGCTGCGACGGTATCAGCGCTGGGAGCTATTGCGGATCGGCGCCTGCGACGCGTTCGGCCTCTTCGACCTGAAGTCGGTCACCGTGCAGCTCTCGCTGCTTGCCGACAGCCTGGTGCAAACGTGCCTGACCATGTTCGCGACCCAACTCGAACTGGGGCGCGACAAGTTCTCCGTCGTCGCGATGGGCAAGCTGGGGGGCGAGGAACTCAACTACAGCTCGGACATCGACCTGATCTTTCTGGCCGAGGCCGACGCGAGCCGTTATTGGACGTTGGGGCAGCGACTGATCAAGGCGCTCACCGAGTCGACGGCTGAGGGATTCTTGTACCGCGTCGACATGCGGCTGCGTCCGTGGGGCCGCTCGGGTGCGCTCGTGAACACCATCGACGGGCACGTGCAGTATCTCAAGGCGCACGGCATGCTCTGGGAGAAGCAGGCGCTGCTCAAGGCTCGTGTCATCGCCGGCGATCCGCAGTTGGGCGAAACGTTCCTCAAGCGGGTCGACCCGCTGCTCTTCGGCGCGCCGGTCGATCAAATCCGCGAAAGTATCCGCAAGCTCAAGGCGCGGATCGAAGCCAATCTCGAACGCCGCGGCCGCGACTGGGGCGAAGTCAAATCGGGAGCCGGCTCGATCCGCGACATCGAATTCGTCACGCAGTTCCTGCAGCTGGCCCACGGGCGGGAGGAGCCCCACGTCCGCAGCATCAACACGCTCGACGGACTGGTGCGCTTGGCCGACTTCTCCTTCATCCAGGCCGACGAGTACCGCCAACTGGCCAGCGCCTACACGTTTTTCCGCACGATCGAACACTCCCTGCAGCTGATGCATCACAAGCAAACGCACTCGCTCCCCGAGGACCGCCGTGAGCTCGCGTTCCTCGCCCGGCGGCTCGACTTTGCCGACGCCGACCAGTTCCTGGACTACTACAACCGGCATCGCGCGTCGGTGCGGGCCATTTATCGCAACTATCTCGACGGCAAGACGCGCGCCGACGGCGCGGCTCAATCGGTCGAGACGGCCGCTCCGCCTCCGCTGCACATGGAGGCCTCTTACGTTGAGACCTTCGAGTCGGCCGACCGGGCCCGGCATCTCGAGCTGTTGGCCAGGCTCTCCGACGCGGCGCCCGTCGACGTGGCTGCCGCGCCGGTGGCCGACGGCCGCTGGCAGGTGACGGTGGTCGGCTTCAACCATCCGGGCGAACTGGCCATCATCTGCGGGCTGTTGTTCGCCTGGGGCTGCAACATCGTCGACGGCAATGCGTTCTCCGAGGAAAACGTCTCCGGGGGGCCGCCCGTGCCTCGTCCGCTGTCACGGGCCCGAACGCAGGGCGCAACTGCCAACGCCACGGCCGCCAAGTTCGTCGACGTCTTCACCGTCGAGCCGCCGGTCAAATTGCCTCCCGGCGGACTCGTCGCACTCTGGCAACACTACGCGAGCGAATTGGCCGACCTGATTCGCGAGGCCCGCAGCGGCCGCGTCGGCGAAGTCCACGGACGCCTAGCCAAGCGGGTCGCCTCGGCCGTTCCGGCGACGTCGGAGACGGCCACCACGCTCTATCCCGTCGAGATCGAAATCGACAACGAAGCCTCGCCCCGCTCGAGTGTGCTGCGGATCCGCTCCGAAGACACGATGGGCTTTCTCTATGAGCTGGCCAACGCGCTCGCGCTGGCCGGCATCGACATCCAGCGGATGATTGTCGACTCGCGCGGAAACCGCGCGTTCGACACGCTGTACGTCACCGACTCGGCGGGAGAAAAAATCACCGACCCCGGCCGACAAAGTGAGCTGCGCGCAGCCATTGTGTTGATCAAGCACTTCACACATTTGCTGCCGCGCTCGCCCAATCCCGAAGCGGCGCTGCTGCACTTTCGCGACTTCCTCGCCCAGCTCTTCCAACAGCCCGACTGGCTGCATGAACTGGCGTCGCTGGAGCGCTCGGACGTGCTGGCCGCGCTGGCCAGGCTGCTGGGAGTGAGTGATTTCCTCTGGGAGGATTTTCTCCGGCTGCAGCACGTCAACTTGTTCCCCGTCGTGCGGGATATTTCCGGGCTCGAACAGCGCAAGTCGCGCGAAGTGCTCGCTGCGGAGCTCGACGCCCAGTTGACGGGCGCGGCCACGACCGAAGAACGCCGCGAGCGGCTCAACGCGTTCAAAGATCGCGAAATGTTCCGGGCCGACATGCGGCACATCCTCGGCCTGGTCGGCGAGTTCGGCCAGTTTTCGGCCGAGTTGGGGGACGTGGCGGCGGTCGTCGTCGGGGCCGCGCTCAACATCTGCCTCCGCGACCTGCAGCGGCGTTACGGCCAACCGCGAACCAGCGACGGCCAACCGGCCCGGTTGTGCGCCTGCGCGCTCGGCAAGTGCGGCGGACGTGAGTTAGGCTACGCGTCCGACATCGAGCTGATGTTCGTCTACGACGGCAACGGCACGACGACCGGCCCCGAGACAATCGGCACCACCGAGTTCTATCAGCGCTTCGTCGAGGCTCTGACGCATACCATTCGCTCGCGGGAGGAAGGCGTCTTTCAAGTCGACCTCCGCTTGCGACCCTACGGCCGAGCGGGCAGCCTCGCCGTCTCGCTCGACGCCTTCGCCGGCTATTTCGGTCCGGAGGGGGCCGCCTGGCCCTACGAACGGCAGGCGCTCGTGAAACTCCGGCCGATTGCCGGCGACCTCGCGTTCGGCTCTGAGATTGTCGCCCTGCGCGACCGCCTCATCTATTCCGGAGAACCCTTCGACGTGGCCGCCATGCGGGCCATGCGCGAGAAGCAACTGCGGCAACTGGTGAAGGCGGGCACCACCAACGCCAAGCTCAGCCCCGGGCAGCTCGTCGACACCGAGTATCTCGTGCAGGGCCTGCAGATCACGCACGGGCATCTCGACCCGTCGCTGCGGGCAGTCAACACGCTCGACGCGCTCGCTGCCCTCAAAGACCGCGGCCTGGTCTCGGCCGAAGACGCCGCGAGCCTGCGCGAAGCCTACGTCTTCCAGCGCGATCTGATCGACGCCCTGCGGATCGTCCGCGGCCACGCCCGCGACCTCACCGTCCCCGCCCCAGAATCCGAAGAGTTCGTCTTCCTCGCCCGACGACTCGGTTACGGCTCGCACGTCAACCGTTTACAGGACGACATCGAGCGCTACGCCGAACGGGTCCGCCAATTGAGCCGGCTGCTGGACCGATGAATCTCAGCGGCGGGCCGAGCGCCGGTCCCGTCAGACTTTTTGCCGCGACAGAAATCGGACACCCAGCGCGAACCCCGCCACCCCGATCGCCAGCAATACGCCGCAGGGCAGCATCATCTCGGCGAGCGAATTGCCGCGCCAGATCGCCCCCTCGAGCGCCACGATGTTCCACTTCGTCGGGCTGATGTTGCTGACCGTCTGCATCCAGGCGGGCATGAAGGCCAGGGGAATCATCGCTCCGCCGATCATCGCCAGGGGCATAAAGACGGCCGCCGCCGAGCCCGAGACGGCTTTTTCGGTCTTGCCGAGCCCCGCGAGCGCCATCATCAGCCCCGTGTAGCAGAAGGATGCGCTGACGATGGCCAGCGCCAGCCCCACCACGCTCTCGACGCGAATGCCGAAGAGGAGATGGCCCAGGACCATTAGCGCGACGGCAACCAGCACGCTCACCAGAAAGCAGGCGAGCCCTTTGCCGGCGACGATCTCGGCCCAGCTCAAGGGCGACATCCGCAGCCGGATCAACGTCCCTTTCGTCCGCTCACTCACGATCGAAATCGCGAATGAAATGATGCAGCCGTACATGCCCCAGGTGACGGCGGACGGGAAGGTGACTTCGAACGCCGACTTGGGCTTGTTGCCTTCCTCGAGCACGACCGGCACTTTTTTCAGCTTATTCTCCGCGGCAAACGGCGAGTACTCGGCGACCGATGCCGGCGCGCTGCCCATAAATTTTTCCCAATCACCCAGAAAGCTCTTGAGCAGCTTCTTCTGGTCGGCATCCAGGCCCCTGGACCGATCCAGCTCAGCCAGGGCCTTGTCGGCGTTCGCTTTGACCCGCTTCGGATCCGTGAGCTGCTGCCCGAGACCCGAGAAGATCGTCTGCATCAGCGCGCCTTCGAGCATGCCGGCCTCGGCCGTCCGCGAGGGATCGATGCCCAGCTCAAGCGGCTTCCCCGGCTGCCAGAAGGAGTCGGCCGTCGCGCCATAGCCCGACGGCACGATCAAAAATGCCGTCAGATCGCCGCGGCGCACGGCATTGCGGGCCGAGTCGGCCGTGAAGGGGGTGCCGACCTTCGACTCGTCGTAGACGGCCAGCGAGTCCGATTTGCGCAGTTTTTCGAGCAAGGCCCGCGAACCGTCGCTGCGGTCCTCGTCGACAAAGGCCACCTGCAGCTTACCCCGTTCGCCCCCGCCGCCTCCGGACAGGAAGCCGAAGAACAGCGCGAACACCAGCGGGAAGAGGAAGATCCAAAACAGTGCTTCCTTCTCGCGACGAAGCACGGCCAGATCTTTGAATGCTAGCGTGATGACGCGATTCATTCGTCGCGGAGCCTGCGTCCGGTGAGGTTGAGAAAAACCGTCTCCAGGTCGGGGCGGTCGAGCCGCAACGCCTTCAGGCCGATGCCCGCCTGGGCCAGCCGTGCCACGTCTTCCAGCGGCTCCTTCGATTGCAGTCGCAATTTGTTTGCGTCGAGCTGGAAGTCGGCCTTGCCGATGGCGGCGGCCAGGCTCGCCCGCTGTTGGTCGGCATCGAGGTGTCCGTTCTTCAACTCCGCCTCGACGACGGCCAGCCCGCCGTAGCGGTCGATCAGTCCGTCGACGCGATCGAGCGCGAGGATCTGCCCCTGCTCGATGATGGCCACGCGGTCGCAGAGTCGTTCGGCCTCTTCCATGTAGTGCGTCGTGTAGAGGATGGTCATCCCCTGCGCGGCCAGCTCCTGAATGTTGTCGAACAGCCGATTGCGCGACTGTAGGTCGACGCCGACCGTCG
>Ga0210390_10000583_pt1 | contig 39415 bp, 36 predicted proteins | sample IncBWH11OmetaG_FD_161050 | JGI IMG/M metagenome (GOLD analysis project Ga0210390, IMG submission 161050) | Forest soil microbial communities from Barre Woods Harvard Forest LTER site, Petersham, Massachusetts, United States - Inc-BW-H-11-O ...
CACCATGCGCATAAACGGCTCCTTCGAGATCCGCAGCGCGATGACCCGATCCTTGGCACGAACCGTCGCGTTGCGCGGCATGTTGCACAGGATGCCCATCTCGCCGACGGTCTCGTTGGCGCCGAGCGTCGCCAAGATCACCGGCCCGGTCGGGGTTTCGGCGACCACCTCGGCCTGTCCGTCGACGATCAGATAAGCCGCGTCGGCGGTGTCGCCCTGGTGGACCATGATCTTGCCGGCCTCGAACCCGACCCGCTCGCTCATAAACGCCAAAAGCTTGAGCCGCGACGGCTCGATCTCGGCAAAGAGCGGCACCCGCCGCAGCAATTCGAACTCTTGTTTCAGGCTCATCTACCTCCCTCCTTGGTTCTTCGGGTCTCCCACCCCCGGCGGTCCCTTTTCGCCGCCGCCCGCGTGGTAGACGGGCACAGGGACCCGCCGCCCTTCCTTACCTGCACATGTAGTAACGCCTGCCCGGCGGCACCGTCGAGCACAGAGGCTGTTTGCCCGAAGCTCGACACGCCGGGGGCAGCAATTTCCGAAATTGTGCCCCGTTGAGGCCGCCCGCCAGTGAGGACGAAGATTTGACGCTCGGCCGGCACAGTCACGGCGCGGCCGTCGAGAACGCGGCTGCGGGCGTCCTTCGCGCGCAGCCGGTCGGCGAACCCGTGCGCGACCCGAGATGCGAGGGCGCGGGCCCGCCGCGGGGCCGCGGTGTCGATGCCGGGAGGGGCGAATTGCTCGGCCGTCTGCTCATTGGTGATGCGCGACACCCGCTCAATTCCGGCGGCGATCCCGGCGGAAATCGAAACGCGCCGCCGGCATCGGGCACCGCCGCCGCGTCGCCGCCGCCCCGCGGGCGCGCGCCGGCTGAGATGCCGGCTCGGCCGCTCGCCGGCGATCGCCGCGACCGGTCGTTTTATCACCGCGGGCTTCACAAAAAGATCATTCCGCCGCCTGACCCGCTATGCAATAGTCGAGGCGCCCCTATGCGCGAGTTCCCGCGATGACCAGCCGCCGACACCAGCGGCGCGTGCTGATCTACAGCCACGACAGCTTCGGGCTCGGTCATTTGCGCCGCTGCCGGGCGATCGCCCATTCGCTCGTCGAGGCCGATCCCGCGCTCTCGATCCTGATCTTGTCGGGATCGCCGATCATCGGCAGCTTCGACTTCCGCTCGCGTGTCGATTTCGTGCGGGTGCCGGGGGTCATCAAGCTGCGCAACGGCGAGTACGTCTCGCTCAACCTCCATATCGACATCGAGGAGACGCTGGCGATGCGCTCCTCGATCATCCGGCACACCGCCGACATTTTCGACCCCGACATGCTGATCGTCGACAAGGAGCCGCTCGGGCTGCGCGGCGAGGTGCGCGACACCTTGCAGCTGATGCAGCGGCGGCGGGCGACGGTCATCCTCGGGCTGCGCGACGTGATGGACGACCCCGAGGCGCTCGAAAATGAATGGGAGCGCAAAAACGCGGTCCCGGCATTGGCCGAGTATTACGACGAGCTGTGGGTCTACGGGCTGCCGCAAATCTGCGACCCGCTCGCCGGGCTGCCGGTGCCCGCGAGCGTGCGGCGGCGCATGGTGTACACCGGCTATCTGCGCCGCACCGCGGGCGACCCGGTGCTGACGCCCGACCTTCACGAGCTGGTCGAGCAGCCGTTTGTGCTGGTGACGCCCGGCGGCGGCGGCGACGGCGACGCGCTGATCGACCTGGTGCTGGCGGCCTATGAGCACGATCCCGGCATTCCGCTGCCGGCGCTCTTGGTGTTCGGCCCGTTCATGGCGCCCGAGCAGCGGGCGGGCTTTGCCGCGCGCGCGGCGCGGATCTCGAATGTGCACGCGATAACCTTCAACGCCCGGCTGGAGGCGTTGGTCGCGCGCGCCGCGGCGGTCGTCGCGATGGGCGGCTACAACACGTTTTGCGAAATCCTGTCGTTCGACAAGCCGGCGCTGATCATGCCGCGCACCGCGCCCCGGCTCGAGCAGTTCATCCGCGCCGCGCGCGCTGAGGAGCTCGGCCTCCTCGCGATGCTCCCCGAGGAGCGCGGCCGCGACCCGCGCGCGATGGCGGTCGCGCTGCGCCGGCTGGTCAACCAGCCGCCGCCCTCGAGCGCGGTGATCCCCGGCCTGCTCGACGGCATGCCGAACGTCAACCGGCTGGCGAAGAAATGGCTCGACCGCGGCCGCGCGTCACGAGTGCCGGTGCGGGCCCGCATCGGCGCATGAAGCCGGCACGGGTGGCGGCCGGCCGCGACCGCGTGGCGTTTGTGCTCAAGGGCTATCCGCGGCTTTCCGAAACCTTTATCGCGCAGGAGATCCTGGCGCTCGAACAGCGCGGCCTAGGGATCCTGATCGTCTCGCTGCGCCACCCGACCGACCGCAAGACGCACCCGGTGCATGCCTCGATCGAGGCCGAGCGGCTTTACCTGCCCGAATACCTCTACCGGGAGCCGGTCCGCGTCTGGCGTGCCTGGCGATGGGCGCGGCGACGGCCCGGCTACCGCCGGGCCTGGCGGACTTGGCTCGCCGACCTGCGCCGGGACCCGACCCCGAACCGGGTCCGCCGGTTTGGCCAGGCGCTGGTGCTGGCGGCCGAGCTTCCGCAAGACGTGGGGCATCTCCATGCCCATTTTCTGCATACCCCGGCCTCGGTTGCGCGCTATGCGGCGCTGGTGGCGGGCCTTGGCTGGACCGTGTCGGCGCATGCCAAGGACATCTGGACCACCCCCGATTGGGAGAAGCGGGAAAAGCTCGCCGAGGCGGATTGGGCGGTGACCTGCACCGCCGTCGGCCGCGCCCATCTGGCGACGCTGGCGCCGCGGCCCGAACGGGTGGCGCTGTGCTATCACGGGCTCGATCTAGCGCGTTTCGCGCCACCGCCGTGGCTGCCGCGGGGTGGCGACGGCAGCGAGCGCGAGCATCCGGTCGTGCTGCTCTCGGTCGGCCGGGCGGTGGCGAAAAAGGGCTATGACGACCTTCTCAAGGCGCTGGCGCTGCTGCCGGGGGGTCTCGCATGGCGCTTCGTGCACGTCGGCGGCGGCGCGCTCGCCGCGGAGCTGCGCCGCCAGGCCGAAGGGCTCGGCCTGGCGCACCGGGTCGAATGGCGCGGCGCGGCATCGCAGCCCGAGGTGCTCGCCGCCTATTGCGACGCCGACTTGTTCGTGCTCGCCGCCAAGGTCACCGGCGACGGCGACCGCGACGGTCTCCCCAACGTGCTCTTGGAAGCGCAGAGCCAGCGCCTCGCTTGTATCGCGACCGATGTCTCCGGCATCCCGGAGCTGATCGAGGACCGGGTTACCGGATTATTGGTCCCGCCCGGCGACCCGCCGGCGCTGGCCCAAGCGCTTGCCGGGCTGATCCGCGACCCGACGCGCCGCGCTGCGCTTGCGGCGGCCGGCGAGCGGCGAGTGCGGCAGCGATTTTCGATGACCGGCGGGATCGGTTTGCTCGCCGAGCGCTTCGGGCTGCCGCCGCGACCGAGCGAAGCGGCCCGGCGCGCCGCCGCCGACCTGCGCGAGCCGGTCGGGAGCGGCTAGCCCGCGGGCCGATGCGCGTCGCCTTTTACGCGCCGCTCAAATCGCCCGATCACCCGGTGCCGTCGGGCGACCGGCGCGTCGCCGAACTCTTCCTGGAAGCGCTGCGGCTGGCCGGGCACGAGCCGGTTTTGGCGTCGCGGTTTCGCAGCTTCGAGGGGCGGGGCGACGGCGCGCGGCAGGCGCGGCTCGCCGCCGTCGGCCGCCGGCTCGCGGAGCGCTACCTGCGACGCTGCCGTGCGGCGCCTGCGGAAGCGCCGCAGCTGTGGTTCACCTATCACCTCTACCACAAGGCGCCGGACTGGCTCGGCCCGCGCATTTCAGCGGCTCTCGGGATCCCCTATGTCGCCGCCGAGGCGTCGTTCGCGCCAAAACAGGCGCGCGGCCCGTGGGCCGCCGGCCACCATGCCGCATTGCAGGCGATCCGGCATGCCGACGCGGTGGTCGGGCTAAACCCCGCCGACCGCGATTGCGTGCTGCCGCGGCTTGCCGACCCGGGGCGCTGGGTCGCGATCAAGCCGTTTCTCGACGCCCGCCGCTACCGGCCGGAAACCCGCGAAGCCGGCGGGCCGCCGCGGCTGATCACGGCGGCGATGATGCGGCCCGGCGACAAGCTCGCGTCCTATATCGTGCTCGGCGCGGCGCTGGCCCGGCTGCTTGATATCGGCTGGTGTCTGGAGGTGGTCGGCGACGGCGCCGCCCGCGCCCAGGTCACGGCGGCGCTGGCCCCGCTTGGCCGCCGGGTCGTCTGGGCGGGGGCATTCGCTCCCGAGGCGATCGCGAGCCGCCTGATGCGTTCCGACCTTTATGTGTGGCCGGCGATCAACGAAGCATTCGGCATGGCCTTGCTCGAAGCGCAGGCGAGCGGATTGCCGGTGGCGGCCGGCGCCAGCGGCGGCGTCGCGGGGGTCGTCGCGCACGAGGCCACCGGGCTGTTGACGCCGCCGGGAGACATCGCGGCATTCGCCGCGGCCGTGCGGCGACTGCTGGTCGACCGCGACTTGCGCCGGCGATTTGGCGAAGCGGCGCGCCGCCGGGTCGTGGCCGAGCACGATCTGCCGGCGGCCGCGGCCCGCCTCGCGGCGGTTATCGACGCGCTCTGCCCCGCCCATGCCGCCTAGCGCGAACCCGCCGGACCCGCTGGGCCCGCCAGACCGGGGCACCATGACCGGCTCGGTCCTGTTCTATGTCCAGCACCTGCTCGGGATCGGGCATTTGCGGCGGGCACTCCATCTCGTCGCGGGCATGGCGCGCGAGGGCCTGGCGGTGACCCTGGTCTCAGGCGGCGAGCCGTTGCCCGAGCTGGCCGGCGCCCCGGCCCGCAAGGTCGTGCAGCTGGCGCCGGTGCGGGCGGCGGACGCGAGCTTCAGGCGGCTTGTCGACAGCCACGGGCGCCCGGTCGACGACGCGTTGCGCGCGGCGCGGCGCGACACCTTGCTCGCCGCCTTCGCCCAAGCGGCGCCCGACGCTGTCTTGATCGAGGCCTATCCGTTCGGCCGCCGCGCTTTTCGCTTCGAGCTCGAGCCGCTGATCGCCGCCGCTCGTTCCAGGCTGCCGCGCGCGCTGGTGCTGTGCTCGCTGCGCGACATTGTCGTGGCGCCCGAACAGGAGGCGCGCCGCCGCGAGATCGTCACCCGCGTGCGCGCCGATTTCGACACCGTGCTGGTGCATGGCGACCCGAGCCTGGTCCCGCTCGAGGCGAGCTTTCCGTTGGTCGGGGAAATCGCCGACCGGCTTTTCTATACCGGCTATGTCGCGGCATCCGACCCGCTTCCCGCGCGCGACCCCGCGGCGTGCGACGGCGAGGTTCTGGTCTCGGCCGGCGGTGGGGCGATGGGCGGCGCCTTGCTGCGAACGGCGCTCGCGGCGCGGCGGCGCGGCTGCCTCGCCGGATATGGCTGGCGGCTTCTCGCCGGCCCCAATTTGCCGCCCGAGGAATTCGCCGCGCTCGGCTCGGAGCTGCCCGCGGGGGTCGCGGTCGAGCGCTACCGTGCCGATTTCCCGCAACTGCTGCGGTCATGCCGGGTCTCGGTCAGCCAGGCCGGCTACAACACCGTCCTCGACATCCTCGCGGCGGGCGCCCCGGCGGTGCTGGTGCCGTTCGCCGAGATGCGCGAGACCGAGCAGACGATGCGCGCCGAGCGGCTGGCGGCGCGCGGGGCCGTCGAGATGTTGGATCCGGCGGCGTTGTCGCCCGAGCGCCTCGCCGAGGCGATCGAGCGCGCCGCCCGGGGGCGGCCGGCGGCGCTTCGGGTTGACGTGAACGGCGCGCGCCATACCGCGCTCGCGATCGCCGCGATGCTGGGCGCCGAGAAGGCGGCTAGGCAAGCTAACAAATTCAACATGCCGCCCGGTGACAATCGGGCCGGCAAATGATAACTGTTCCTGCCAGCCCTCCGGCCGTGCCGGCGAAATGGTCCGATCTCGCCGACGAGCTGGACCGGTGGGCGCAAGAAGGGAGGACCGCTACGCTGTGGTGGCGTGACGACGACGCAGCCGCGCCCTCGCGACGCCTCGACGACCTGTTGGCGACAGCGGGGTCGATGCCGGTTGCGCTCGCGGTGATCCCGGCGCTCGCCCAGCCGGCGCTTGCTGGATGGTTGCGGCAATTGCCGGCGGTCTGGGTCCTTCAGCACGGCTGGCTTCATGCCAATCGCACCGTCACCGGAAAGAAAAGCGAATTCCCCGCCTCACGCGCGAAAGCGGAGGTGACGGCCGACCTCGTCGAAGGGCGCTCGCGGTTGAAGGCACTGTTCGGCGGCCGCGCGCTCGCGGTCCTGGCGCCGCCGTGGAACCATTTCGGCGACGGGCTGCTGCCGCTGCTGGCCGCGAGCGCGCTCGGCGCGATCTCGCGGGTCAAGCCGCGTCCCACAGCGTGGCCGGCCACTGGAGTGTACGAAGCCAATGTCCACGTCGATCTGGTCGCGTGGCGCGGCGACCGCGGGTTTGTCGGCGAGCCCGCGGCGTTGAGCGGGCTGGTCGGCCACCTGCGGGCGCGCCGCACCGGCCTCGCCGACGCCGACGAGCCGACCGGCATCCTGACCCATCATCTCGTCCAGGCCCGGGCGACGGGCGATTTTCTCGGCCGCTTGCTGGCGCTGACGCGCGCTCACCGCGCGGCGCGCTGGCTCGACGCCGCCGAGGTCTTCGCGCCGGCGCTCGGTATTCCGGCGACCGCAGACCCGGCATGACCAGCCACGTCTATCCGGCTTCGGCGATGATCGGCGACTACGCGCGCGCCGCCGCCGGGTTGGTCCCGACGTTGGCGATCCTCGCCATTGCCCCGGTCGGACCGGTGGCCGGCGCCCTGCTGGCGGGGCTCGCGGCGCTCTTCGGGTGGTTTGGTCTGCGCACGGCGCTGCGCCATGCGACCCACATCGAAGCCACCGAAGCCGGGCTGACGGTGTCGGGTCCGCTCGGCGCGACGATCCGCTGGGCGGATCTCGACGCGTTGAAGCTCGCCTATTACTCGACGCGGCGCGACCGGCGCGACGGCTGGATGCAGCTGGAGCTGCGCGACGGCCATTCGACGGTCCGCCTCGACAGCCGGATCGAGGGGTTCAACGAGCTCGTCGAGCGTTCGGCGCGCGCCGCGGCGCTGCGCGGGTTGCAGCTGGGCCCGGCGACGGCGGCCAATCTCGAGGCCCTCGGGATCGGCAATCCCGTCTCCTCCTTCGCGCGCATGGCTGGAGGGCGGGCGTGAGCGATCTCTTGCGGATTCGCGACCTCCATGTCCGCTTCGCGGCGCCCGGCGGCTTTATCCGCGCGGTGCGCGGCGCCTCGTTCCGGGTGCGGCCGCGCTCGACGGTGGCGCTGGTCGGCGAATCCGGCTCCGGCAAGTCGGTCGTCAGCCAGGCGATCATGCGCATCCTGCCGCGCAGCGGTCAGGTCACGCAGGGCGAGATCCTGTTCGCCGACCCGCGCGGCGACGGCCCCGCCGTCGACCTTGCCCGCTTGCCCGCCAACGGCGTCGAGATGCGCGCCATCCGCGGGGGCCGCATCTCAATCATCTTTCAGGAGCCGATGACCTCGTTGTCGCCGGTGCACACGGTCGGCAACCAGGTCGGCGAAGCATTGCGGCTGCATCGCCGGGTCGGCGCCGCCGAAGCGGCCGAATTGACCGAGGAGACCTTGCGCCTCGTCGGGTTCCCTGATCCGGGCCGCGCGCTCAGGAGCTACCCCTTCGAGTTGTCGGGCGGGCTGCGGCAGCGCGCGATGATCGCGATGGCGCTGGTCTGCCGGCCGGCATTGCTGATCGCCGACGAGCCGACAACCGCGCTCGACGTGACGATCCAGGCGCAGATTTTGAAGCTCGTGCGCGAATTGCAGCACGAATTCGGCATGGCGGTGCTGCTGATCACCCATGATCTCGGCGTCGTCGCCAACGTCGCCGAAGAGATCGTCGTCATGTACCGGGGCGAGGTCGTCGAAAGCGGCACGCTTGATGACATATTCCGCCAGCCCGAGCATCCTTATCTGCGGGCGCTGTTGCGGGCGGTGCCGCGCTTTGACATGAAGCCCGGCGAGCGGCTGGTGCCGATCCGCGAGGTCGCCGCGGGGGACGCGCCCCATTTGATGGCGGCGAGGGGTCAGTGGTCGGGGCCAGCCGCACCGTTGCTCGAATGCAGCGGCTTGCGAAAGGCTTTTGCGATCCGCAAAAGCGGGATTTTCGGGAGCGCCAGGACCGGGTCGCGGGTGCTTGCGGTCGACGACGTGAGCCTGAAGATCGAACGCGGGGAATGCCTCGGGCTCGTCGGCGAAAGCGGCTGCGGCAAGACGACCTTGAGCAAGATCCTTTTGCGTGCGGTCACCCCGGATGCCGGAACGGTCACCTTCAACGACCGCGGCAAGCCGATCGACGTGCTGGCGCTCGAAGACGGCCGGCTAAAACGGTTTCGCCGCCAGGTGCAGTTCATTTTTCAGGACCCGTTCGGGTCGCTGAACCCGCGCATGACCGTCTACGACATCATCGAGGAGCCGCTGGCGATCCACGCCATCGGCAACGGGCGCTCGCGCCGCGAGATGGTCGAGGAGCTGGTTGGTCTCGTCGGCCTCGACCGCCACCACCTGCGCCGCTATCCGCACAGTTTTTCAGGCGGCCAGCGCCAGCGCATCGGCATCGCGCGCGCCTTGGCATTGCGCCCCGACCTGGTGATCTGCGACGAGCCCACCTCGGCGCTCGACGTCTCGATCCAGGCGCAGATCCTGAACCTGTTGATGGACCTCAAGCAAAAGCTGGGGCTCACCTACCTGTTCATCTCGCACAATCTGGCGGTCGTCGACTACATCGCCGACCGGATCGCGGTCATGTGCGCCGGCCGCATCGTCGAGATCGCCGACCGGGCGACCCTGTTCCGCGCCCCGGTGCACCCGTACACGCAAGCGCTGTTGGCGGCGGTGCCGACCCCCGACTTGGCCCAGCCGCTCGATTTTGCCCAGCTGATGGAGGACCGGGCGTCCAACCCCGCGGCTTGGCCCGAGCCGTTCCGGCGCGAGCCGGCGAAACGGTTGCGGCTGTTCGAGATCGCGCCCGGCCATGTCGTCGAGGCGATGACCCTGCCGGCGCTGCCGGCCCGCGCGAGCGGGCTCGCCCGCGCGTGACCGGGGAACCGCGGCGATGAGCTCGAACCGGCTTGATCCGCCGGGACCGCCGATCACCCGGCGCGCCTTTGTGGGCCATTCGCTGCTGCTCTCGACGGTGCTCTCCGCGGTTCCCGGGGCAGCCTGGGCGGCACTGCGGGAGACGCCGTTTTTCGCCGACGCGGTGGCGGGCGACAAGCTGCCCAGGGTCGCGGACCGGATACCCGCCGAGCCGGCGATCGTCGACACGACGGGCAAGGCCGGCGGCGAGCTGCGGATGCTGATGGCCACCCCCAAGGACGTCCGCATGATGGTGGTCTACGGCTACGCCCGGCTGGTCGGGCTGACCCCGTCGCTCAAGCTCGCGCCGGACATCCTGAAGGCCGTCGACGTCGAGGCCGGCAGCGTCTTCACCCTGCATCTGCGCAAGGGCATGAGGTGGTCCGACGGGCAGCCCTTCACCGCCGAGGATTTCCGCTACTGGTTCGAGGATGTCGCGAGCAACCGCCACCTGTCGCAGTCGGGGTTGCCGGTCGATCTGTTGCCGAACGGCGAGAAGCCGCGGTTTGAAGTGCTTGACGAGACCACCGTCCGCTACAGCTGGTCGCGCCCCAATCCGCTGTTTTTGCCCGACATCGCCGGCCCCGACCCGCTGTTCATTTACTGCCCGTCCCATTACCTCAAGCAATTCCATCAGAAATATGCGGACAAGGACCAGCTGGCGGCTCTCGTGAAAAAAGCACGGGTCCGGAATTGGGCGGCGCTCCACAATAAATTAGATGCGATGTACAAGAACGACAACCCGGAGCTGCCGAGCCTTCAGCCGTGGATCCTGAAGACAAAGCCGCCGGCCGAGCGGTTTATTTTCGAGCGAAATCCCTATTACTATCGTGTCGACAAGGAGGGGACGCAGCTTCCTTACATTGACCGGGTGATCCTGTCGCTCGCCGACTCGCGGATCATCCCCGCCAAGACCGCCGCCGGCGAGACCGACCTGCAGGCCCGTTACCTCAGCTTTGACGACTACACCTTTTTGCGGCAGAGCGAGGACCGCAACCACTTCGACGTGCGGTTGTGGCGCACCGGCCCCGGCAGCCAATTCGCGCTCTACCCCAATCTCAATACCGGCGACGCGGTCTGGCGCGGGCTGCTGCGCGACCTGCGGTTTCGCCGTGCGCTGTCGCTCGCGGTCAATCGCCACGAGATCAACCAGGTCATCTATTTCGGGCTCGCGATCGAGGGCCAGAACACGATTCTGCCGCAAAGCCCGCTCTACCGGCCCGCCTATCGCAACGCGTGGGCGCGGTATGATTTGGGCGAGGCCAACCGGCTGCTCGACCTGGTCGGGCTGACCCAGCGCGGCAGCGACAATGTCCGGCTGCTCCCCGACGGCCGGCCGATGGAGCTCATCGTCGAATATTCGGGCGAGGAGCCGGAGGAGCCCGACGTCCTCGAGCTGATCCGCGACTCCTGGCTGCACATCGGGATCAGACTGTTTTCCAAGCCGGCGCAGCTGACCCTGTTTCGGCGGCGGGTGTTTTCCGGCGAGGCGCTGATGGCGCTCGACAAAGGGGTCGAGAACGGGCTCGCGAACGCAGCGTCCTCGCCGTGGGAATTCGCCCCGACGAGCCAGCAGGAGCTGGAATGGCCGAAATGGGGCCAGTATTACGAAACCAAGGGGCGGGCCGGCGAGGCGCCCGACCTCCCCTCCGCGGTCCAGCTTCGCGATCTTTTCAACCAATGGCTCGGCACGGCGTCGCCGGACGACCAGGCGGCCGCTTGGCATCAGATCCTTCAGATCTGGGCCGACGAGGTGTTTTCGATCGGCACGGTCGGTGGGGTGCTGCAACCGGTCGTCGTCAGCGACAAGCTGCGCAACATCCCCGAAAAGGGCATCTACAATTGGGACCCGGGCGCCTTTTTCGGCATCTACAAGCCCGATCAGTTCTGGTTGGAGCCTGAGGCGGGCGCCAAATCGGCGGCGGCGGGCACCGGCCCCGCGGCGGCAACACCGTGAGCGCCGCGGCGGGCGGCTGTGGGGTACGGTTTCAATGCTGAGCTATATCGTTCATCGCATTCTGATCATGGTCCCGACCCTGATCGCGATCAGCATCGTCATCTTTACGATCATCAACCTGCCGCCCGGCAACTATTTCACGACCTATATCGCCGAGCTGCAAGGCTCGGGGGAAACCGCCGACCTCGCCAAGATCCAATTTCTCGAAAAGGAATACGGCTTCGACCGCCCGTTGTGGCAGCAATATCTGTATTGGGCCGGCGGGCTGTTGCATGGCGACCTCGGGTATTCGTTCGCTTATGACTTGCCGGTGGACAAAGTGGTTGGCGACCGCATGCTGCTGACCGCGGTGGTTTCCATTACCACGATCATCTTCACTTACCTGGTGGCGTTTCCGATCGGCATCTACTCGGCGACGCACCAGTACAGCATCAGCGATCACTTGTTGACTTTGCTCGGTTTTCTCGGCTTGGCGACGCCGAGCTTTTTGCTGGCGCTGGTGTTGCTCTATCTCGCCAACGTGTATTTCGGAATTTCGATCGGCGGGCTGATGGACCCGAAATACCTCGACCAGCCTTGGAGTTGGCCGAAGGTCGTGTCGCTGATGGAGCATATCTGGATACCGGTGATCGTGATCGGCTCGGCCGGGACCGCCGCGATGATCCGGCGCCTGCGCGCCAACCTGTTGGACGAGCTGCAAAAGCAATATGTCGTGACGGCGCGCGCCAAGGGCCTCCATCCGCTCAAGGCGCTGTTCAAATACCCGCTGCGCATGGCCTTGAACCCGTTCATCTCGGACATAGGCTCGCTGTTGCCGCAGGTGATCTCAGGTGCGGCGATCGTCTCGGTCGTCATGTCGCTGCCGACGACGGGCCCGATGCTGCTGAGCGCACTGCGCAGCCAGGACATGTACCTGGCCGGCTCGTTCCTGATGTTCATGGCCTCTCTGACGGTGATCGGGGTGTTCGTCTCCGACCTCGCGCTGGCGCTGCTCGATCCCCGCATCCGGCTGCAGGCGGGGCGCCGGCAATGAGCGACCTGACGTTCGTCCCCGGCCCGCCGCGCGATCGCGCTGAAGACGCGGCCGCGCCGTTGCCGCACTTTGTCTCGACCGCACCCTACGACCCCTATGCCGTCGAGCGGATGACGCCGGCGCAGGAGCGCTTTTACGTCGCCTCGCAATGGCGGATGGTGTGGTGGAAGCTGCGTCGCCACCGCGTCGCCGTTGTCGCCGGCGCGATCCTCTTGGCGATGTATGTCGGGATCACGATCTGCGAGTTTCTTGCTCCCTACGGGGTCGACTCGCGCAGCACCGACTTCATCTACGCGCCGCCGCAGCCGGTGCACATTTTCTACCGCGGCCGGTTGGTCGCCCCGTACGTCCTCGGTTTCGACTACCGGCTCGACATGAAGCGGCTCGAGCGGATCTACACGCCGAACCCGAAAAAGCGGCAGACCATTCGGTTTTTCTGCCACGGCGACCGTTACGAGTTCTGGAACCTGTTTCCCGGCAACCTGCATCTCGCCTGCCCGGCGCACGGGGGGCAGCTGTTTCTGCTGGGCACCGACCGGCTCGGACGCGATCTGATGTCGCGGATGATCTACGGGGCGCGCGTCTCGCTGACCGTGGGATTGATCGGCGTCGCCGTCAGCCTGACGCTCGGCATCGCGATCGGCGGCATCGCCGGCTATTACGGCGGCTGGACCGATATCTTGATCCAGCGGGCGATGGAGGTGATCCAGTCGTTTCCGCATCTGCCGCTGTGGATGGCGCTGTCGGCGATCCTGCCGGTCAGCTGGAGCCCGCTGCTGGTCTATTTCGGGATCACCCTGATCCTCGGGATGATCGACTGGACCCATCTCGCCCGCGCCGTGCGCTCAAAGCTCTTGGCGCTGCGCGAAGAAGATTTCTGCACCGCCGCTGTGTTGATGGGCGCGCGGCCGGTGCGCGTCATCGGCCGCCATCTGCTGCCGAGCTTTACCAGCCATCTGATCGCCTCGGCGACGTTGATGATCCCCGGCATGATCCTCGGCGAGACCGCGCTGTCGTTCCTCGGCCTCGGCGTGCGCCCGCCGATGACAAGCTGGGGCGTCTTGTTGAGCGACGCGCAGAACATCAACGTCGTTGCACTTTACCCGTGGCTCTTGGCGCCGGTCGGGACCGTCATCCTCGCCGTGCTCGCGTTCAACTTCTTTGGCGACGGGCTGCGCGACGCCGCCGACCCCTATCACTAATGCGCCGTTCGAGACCGCGGAGGGCTTGGCGCCTATGCCTTCGGTGGTCGCCTTCAGGTCGGGCAAGGTCTTGACGAGAGCGCGCTGCGCAATTTCGCCGAGGCTAGGTGCGGGGGTCGCTTGACAGCGGCGCAACTTCTTTGTTGCATCGCGGCATGAGCAAGGCCCCCGAGCTTACGCCGCACAAGGCGGCCGAGCGTGCGGCGCGCGAGGAACGGTCGGCCCAGGCGCTGCGCGACAACCTGCGGCGCCGCAAGGCGCAGGCGCGCGCCCAAGCAAGACATGGCGAGGGCATCGCCGACGACGCCGCTGCCTTGAGCGGCGCCCCGCCCTCCGGTAAAAGCAACCGCCACGGCGGTACGGCCGCCGATTGATCGCCCGCTGCCGCCGCCAAGCGGGGGCGGAGCGGGGAGCCGAGGCGATGGACAGAATCCGCATCAGAGGCGGCGTGCCGCTCGACGGGACGATCGCGATCGGCGGCGCCAAGAACGCCGCCTTGCCGTTGATGACGGCGAGCCTGTTGACGGCGGAGACGGTGAGCCTCGACAACGTTCCCGATCTCGCCGACGTGGCGACGATGTCGAACCTCCTGGTCCAGCACGGCGCCGCGATCGGCATCGGCGAGGCGAGCCCGTTGGGCGGGCGTAGGATCGATCTTTCGGCGGCCCACATTACGTCGATCACCGCGCCCTATGACCTTGTCCGCAAGATGCGGGCCTCGGTGCTGGTGCTGGGGCCGCTGCTGGCGCGCTGCGGGCGGGCGCGCGTCTCGCTGCCCGGCGGCTGCGCGATCGGCACCCGGCCGATCGACCTCCATATCGGCGGGCTGCGCCAGCTCGGCGCGCACATCGAGCTGTCGCAGGGTTATGTCGACGCGCGCGCGCCAAAGGGGCTGCGCGGCGCCGAGATCGTCTTTCCCTCGGTGTCGGTCGGCGCCACCGAGCACCTGCTGATGACGGCGTGCCTCGCCGAAGGCGAGACCGTGCTGGTCAACGCCGCGCGCGAGCCCGAGATCACCGACCTTGCCGAATGCCTCGTCGCGATGGGCGCGCGGATCGACGGCATCGGCAGCGACCGGCTGCGGGTCGAGGGCGTCGCCCGCCTGCACGGCGCCGTTCACCCTATCATCCCCGACCGGATCGAGACCGGGACCTACATCATGGCGGCGGCGGCGACCGGCGGCGAATTGCGGCTGACCCGCACGCGGCTCGACCTCGTTACCGCGGTGGCGCGCGCGCTCGACAGCGCCGGCGTCGAGGTGGCTGCGGCCGAGGACGGCATCCTCGTGCGCCGCCGCGGCGACGGGCTCGACGGCGTCGACGTGATGACCGAGCCCTATCCCGGCTACCCGACCGACCTGCAGGCGCAGTTCATGGCGCTGATGGCGACCGCCCGCGGCGCCTCGATGATCACCGAGACGATCTTTGAAAACCGCTTTATGCACGTGCCCGAGCTGGCCCGCATGGGCGCCAACATCAACGTGCACGGCGCCTCGGCGATGGTGCGCGGGGTGCGGCGGCTGACCGGCGCACCGGTCATGGCGACCGATCTGCGCGCATCGGTGTCGCTGGTCGTCGCCGGCCTCGCCGCCGAGGGCGAGACCGTGATCAACCGCGTCTACCATCTCGACCGCGGCTATGAGCGGCTCGAGGACAAGCTCGCGGCGTGCGGCGCCCGGATCGAAAGGCTGCGCGATGACGCCTGACGACAGCCGGGCGCTGAAGCTGCGGGCCGAGGACCCCGACGACCTCGACGTGTTGTCGGCCTGCCTGCAGGACGCGCTCGTCGCGGTCCGCGATCTCGGCTATTTCGCCGACGAGCAGAGCTTTGTGTTTGTCGGCAACCGCTTTCGCTGGGAAAGCGGGCTGCGCCCGGTGCCCGGCGAGGAGGGTCATCAGCGCGTGTTGTGCGCGGTGACCTTCAGCGCCGTCGCCGGCGTCTCCTATCGCGGGTTTCGCCGCAGCGACGAGGACCGGATCCTGTGTCTGCTGGCGATCCGCGGCGAGACCGCCGGGGACGGCGGCGCCGCGATCCGGCTCGAATTCGCCGGCGCCGCCGCGATCCGGCTCGACGTCGCCCGCATCCTGTGCCATGCGCGCGACCTTGGCGAGCCTTGGCCCACCCCGTGGCGGCCGCGTCATGAAGAGGATGCCGCGACATGACCGGCGAACCCGAAGACCGCCTGATCATGGCCTTGCCGAACGGGCGCATCCTGGCCGAATTCATGCCGCTGCTGCGCGGCATCGGCGTCGAGCCCGAGCCCGCCTTCGAGGACCCGGGTTCGCGCCGCCTGCGGTTCGCGACAAGCGACCCGCGGCTCGACATCATCCGGGTGCGCAGCTTCGATGCCGCGACGTTTGTCGCGTTCGGCGCGGCGCAGTTCGGGGTTGCCGGCAACGACGTGCTGATGGAGTTCGATTATTCCGAAATCTATGCCCCGCTCGACCTCGACATCGGCCATTGCCGGATCGCGGTCGCCGCCACCGCCGACTGGGTCGGGCGACAGGACGACACGCGGCCGAGCCATGTTCGGGTCGCAACCAAATACCCCGAAATCACCCGTCGCCATTTCGCCGCGCGCGGTATCCAGGCGGAATGCATCAAGCTCAACGGCGCGATCGAGCTGGCGCCGCGCCTCGGCCTGTGCCGCCACATCGTCGACCTCGTGCAGACCGGCGCCACGTTGAAGGCGAACGGGCTCGTCGAAATCGAGCGCATCGCCGAGGTCAGCTCGCGGCTGATCGTCAACCGCCCGGCGTTGAAGACGCAGCCGGAGGAAGTGGGCGGCTGGATCGAGCGCTTGCGCACCGCGGTCGACATGAGCCGCCGATGACCTTGACCCGGTCCACCCGCGACCCCGATTTCGCGGCGGCCTTTGCCCGGCTGGTCGAGGCCAAGCGCGAAACCGCGGCCGATGTCGACGCGGTGGTGGCGGCGATTGTCGACGACGTGGCCCGCCGCGGCGACGACGCGCTCGTCGACTACACCGCCCGGTTCGACGGGGTCGACCTCGCGACGACCGCGCTGCGCGTGTCGCGCCGCGAAATCGCCGAAGGTGCCGCCGCCGCCCCGGCCGAGACGGTGGCGGCGCTGCGGCTCGCGGCCGAGCGCATCGAGAGCTTTCACCGCCGCCAACTGCCGGCCGATATCGACTACGTCGACCCGTTGGGCGTGCGGCTCGCGGCGCGCTGGCGACCGGTCGAGGCGGTGGGGCTATACGTGCCGGGCGGCACCGCGGCCTATCCCTCCTCGGTGCTGATGAACGCGATCCCGGCCAGGGTGGCCGGCGTCGGGCGGCTCGCGATGACGGTGCCGGCGCCGGGCGGGGCGCTGAACCCGCTGGTGCTTGCCGCCGCCCAATTGCTCGGCATCGACGAGATCTACCGGGTCGGCGGGGCGCAGGCGGTGGCGGCGCTCGCCTACGGCACCGCGACGATCGCGCCCGTCGACAAGATCGTCGGGCCGGGAAACGCCTATGTCGCGGCGGCCAAGCGGCGCGTCTTTGGCCGGGTCGGCATCGACATGATCGCCGGCCCGTCGGAAATCCTGGTTGTCGCCGACAATGCCAACGACCCCGAATGGATCGCCGCCGACCTGCTGTCACAGGCCGAGCACGACACCGCGGCACAGGCTATCCTGATCACCGACGACGCCGGGTTTGGCGCCGCGGTCGCGGCGGCGGTCGAGCGCCATCTGGCGCGGCTGCCGCGCGCCGGCATCGCGCGCGAGAGCTGGCAGGCGAACGGCGCGATCCTCGTCGTCGCCGATTGGGACGAGGCGCCGGCGCTGATCGACCGCCTCGCCCCCGAGCATCTCGAACTCGCGCTCGACTGCGCCGACGCGCTCGCCGCGCGCGTGCGGCACGCCGGTGCCATCTTTCTCGGCCGCTGGGCGCCCGAGGCAATCGGCGACTACATCGCCGGCCCCAACCACGTGCTGCCGACGGCGCGCAGCGCCCGGTTCGCCTCCGGGCTCGGGGTCCTCGACTTTATGAAGCGCAGCTCGCTGGTGCGCTGCGACGAGACAAGCCTTGCCGCCCTCGCGCCGGCGGCGATCCGGCTTGCCGAGGCCGAAGGGCTCGACGCGCATGCGCTGTCCTTGGCGCTCCGGCTCGGCCGGCGGAACGAGGCCTGAGCCGACCGCGATGGCCGAGTCCGGCGCAGCGGCCTCGGACGACCAGCGCATCGCTGCCGTCACGCTCGACGAGCACACGGTCGTCCGCCGCAACGCCGACATCGAGCACGAGCGCGCGACCGCCATCGCCGATCTTTTGGAGGACAACTCGTTCGCCCCGGCTTCCGGGCGGCGCGGACCGTTCGGCCTGCATCTCGCGATCGAGGAGAACCGGCTGAACCTCGACATCCGATCGGCCGCCGACGATTCGAGCGAGACGGTGATGCTGCCGCTCGCCCCGTTCCGCCGCATCGTCAAGGACTACTTCATCGTCTGCGAGAGCTACTACGAAGCGGTGCGCAGTGGCCGGCTCGGCCAAGTCGAGGCGATCGACATGGGGCGGAGGGCGGTCCACAACGAGGGCTCGACATTGCTGATCGAACGGCTCGCGGACAAGGTTGCGATCGACCACGCCACCGCCCGGCGCCTGTTCACGTTAATCTGCGTGCTGCATCTGCGGGGGTGACGGCGCGATGACCGGGCCGCGGCTGGTGCTGGCGTCGGCCTCGCAACGGCGGCTCGATCTGTTGCGGCAGATCGGGATCGTGCCCGACCTGGTCGATCCCGCCGACATCGACGAGACGCCGCTGCGCGACGAGCTGCCGCCCTCATATGCCGAGCGCCTGGCGCGCGAAAAGGTGCTGCGGGTCGCGTCGCGCCATGCCGCCGCCTATGTCTTGGCCGCCGACACCGTCGTCGCCTGCGGCCGGCGCATCCTGCCCAAACCGGGCGACGCGGCGACCGCACGGCGCTGCCTCGAATTGTTGTCGGGTCGGCGGCACCGGGTTCACTCGGGCCTTGCCCTCGTCGGCCCGGACGGCCGCATGGCGTTGCGCCGGGTCGACAGCCGGGTCGGCTTCAAGCGCCTCAGCGCCGAGGAGGTCGCGGCCTATCTCGCGAGCGGCGAATGGCATGAAAAGGCGGGCGGCTACGCGATCCAGGGCCGGGCGGCGGCATTGATCCGGTTCGTCTCCGGCTCCTATTCGAACGTCGTCGGCCTGCCGCTCTACGAGACGGCCCAGCTTCTCGCCGGCCGCGGTTACTGCCCGCGATGCGCCGCGAGCTCGTGATTTCCGCCGGCCCCGGCGAATGGCGCGCAGCGCTGCTGGAGGACGGGGCGGCGGTCGAGCTGCGCGTCGAACGCGGCGACGGCGCCGAGGCCGGCAGCATCCATCTCGGGCGGGTCGCCCGTCTGCTGCCCGCGCTGGGCGCGGCACTCGTCGAGATCGGCGGCGACCGCCCGGCCTTTCTGCCGCAGAGCGAGACCTTCCCGCGCGGTCGGCGGCTCGACGAGGGCGAGCGCGTCGTCGTCCAGATCCGCCGCGAAGCGCAGGGCGGCAAGGCCGCGCAGCTGACGACCGCGCTTGCGCTGCGCGGCCGCCATGTCGAGCTGATCGCGGGCCGATCCGGGATTTTCGGCGGGAAAGCGCTGTCACCGCAGGACCGCGCGCAGCTGGTGAATGCCGTCGCGGACGCCCCTCCCCCCGGCCCTCTTCGCGCACCCGGGGAGAGGGAGGGAGCCGCGGATCCCCGAATCAAGTCCGGGGAGGAGGGCGAGCGGCCAGGTCGTAAGGGTGCGATCGGGCTGCGAATCAGCGAGCCGGCGCCGATCGAAGCAGTTGTCGCCGAGGCGGCGGCGCTGCGCCGGCGGCTCGACGATGTCGCCGCGCATGCCGGGCAGCTCGGCCCGCCGGCGCGTCTCCACCCGGCGGCGACGTTTGCCGCGGCGCTGGCCGGCGTCATGGCTCCGGTCGAACGCGTCCTTGTCGACGAGCCTGCGGCCATTCCCGAAATCCGCGCCGGCTTTCCCGCCGCGTCGGTGGCGCACCTGCCGGAGCCCGAATGGCCGGTTGACCTCGGCGCGCTGTTCGACGCGGCGCTCGCGCCGACGGTCGGCTTGTCGGGCGGCGGCACGATCCATTTCGAGCCGACGCGGGCGGCCACGCTGGTCGATGTCGACAGCCGCACGCCCGAAGGGGGGTCGCCGGAGCGGACCGCGCTCGCGGTCGACCTCGCGGCCGCCCAAGCTGTCGCCCGGCATATCCGGCTGCGCAACATCGCGGGCGGCATCGTCGTCGATTTTGTCGGCCTCGACGACCGTGCGCTGCGCGAGCGGGTGCGCACCGCCCTCGCCCGCGCGCTCGCCGCCGACCCGCTACAGCCGCAAATCCTCGGCTGGACCCGGCTCGGCCATCTCGAGCTGGTGCGGCGGCGGCGCACCCGTCCGCTCGCGGAGTCGCTGCTGGAGGCCGCCCCGGCCGGCGGCTTTGTCAAAACCGCGGTCACGGTCGCGCACGAGGCGCTGCGCGCGCTGCGCCGGGAGGCGCGGGCCGCACCCGCGAGCAGCTGGCGGCTGACCGTCGCCCCCGAAGTCGCCGCGGCCCTCGCCGATCAAGCGGCCAGAGCAGTGCGCGCGCTCGAAGAGCGGCTCGGGCGCTCGATCGCCGTCACCGCCGATCCGGGCCTGGCCCGCGACCGGGTTCAAATCACGCCTGTCTAAAATTATATCGCGGTGATGGACGATTCGCCGCCCCTACCGCCGCGCCGCTGCCCGATCTGCGGCAAGCCCGCAACCGAACGGCACCGGCCGTTCTGCTCGGCGCGCTGTGCGCAGGTCGACCTCGGCCGCTGGCTTAAAGGCAATTACCGCATCGAGACCGACGACGCCCCCGACGACCCCGACGACGCCGGCTGAACACGATTGACCCGGCTCGCCGCGGTCGCGAGCATGGGCGGCGCTAACCCGCCTGGAGGATCGAATGGGGGCGTCGCCGCGGCCAGCCCACTATCGGGTGATCTACGCCGACCCGCCCTGGACGTTTGCCACCTATTCGCGCAAGGGCAAGGGGCGCAACGCCGAAGCGTATTACGACTGCATGACCCTGCCGGACATCAAGGCGCTGCCGGTGGCGGAGTGGGCGGCCGACGATTGCGTGCTGCTGCTGTGGACGACCGACCCGCTGCTGCCGACCGCATTCGAGGTGATCAGCGCCTGGGGCTTCACCTACAAGACCGTCGGGTTTTACTGGGCAAAGCTGAACAAGCTCGCGGCGGGGCCGTCCTACACCGACGCAAGCTTTTTCGCGGGCCTCGGGTTTTGGACGCGCGCCAACCCCGAGCTCTGCCTGCTCGCCACCCGCGGCCACCCGAAACGCCGGCGCGCCGACATACGCAAGCTCATCGTCTCGCCGCGGCGCGAGCACAGCCGCAAGCCCGACGAGGTTTATCCGCGCGTCGAAGCGTTGTGCGACGGGCCCTATCTCGAGCTCTTCGCGCGCTCGGCGCGGCCGGGGTGGGACAGCTGGCCGAGCGATCCCGACCTCCGCCGGATCGGGCCGCGGCGGTGGCGCGCCGACAGCTATCCCGACGCCCCCGCGGCCGCCGATTGACCATCGAGAGCTCCATCATCGTCGACCGCGAAGGCCCCTCGCCCTTCCCCTCCACGATCGGGGGCAGAGGGTGACGCCGGGCCTACTCGGGGCTGGACGAAAAACGGTAGAAACGCTCGACAGGCACGCCAGCCCGCCGATGTTCCCGACGACCGGCTCGCCGACGATCGGGCGCTCACGGCGACAAAGAATCGCTTCCGCTCGCGTGCTGCCGCCGCGGGGCACGGCTGAGGCCCCTGATGATCGCCGAGCCCAGCCGGATAATTGGGATGTCCGACTCGTTTCTCGCGGAAATAAAGCCGTCGCGCAGCGGCTCCCACATCCACCACACGATACCGGCCAGAAAAAGCAGGAGAATCCCAAACGGATTGAGAAAATGTCCGGCATCGAGCGCGTTTCCCCAAAACGCGCCGAGCGCCAACAGCAGGACAAATGCGGTCACGAATATTCGAGTGGCCATCGCAGTCTCCGCGCTATCCGCACCGGTTCCGGGCGCGGCCGGTTATGGATGCAGGATCAGCCCCTCGCGCGCGACGATCGTGCCGGGGCGGACGCGCGCCGCGTCGGCTGCAATCCCGTCCATGAACGCGTCGTCGTGGCCGGGGTCGTGGTGAAAAATTACCAGGGTGCGCACACCCGCCGCGTCGGCCAGCCGCACCCCCTCCTCCCAGGTCGAATGCCCCCAGTCCTTGTGCCGGGGGTACTCGGCGTCGGTGTAGGTCGCGTCGTAGATCATCAGGTCGGCGCGCTCGATCAGCCCCAGGACATTGCCATCGAGGCCGCCCGGGCGATGTTCGGTGTCGGTGATGTAGGCGACGGTCTTGCCGGCATATTCGACGCGGTAGCCGGTGGCGCCGTTGGGATGGTTGAGCCGTCCAGTCGCGAGGCGGATCCCGCGATGCGGGGCGAGCTTTTTGCCGGCGGCGAAGTCGACGAATTCGAGCTTGGCGGTAAAGATGCCCATCGGGATCGGAAACAGCGGCTCGATCATCATGTTGTTGAGCACGGCTTCGATGCCGCGGCCGTTCAGATGGCCCGCCCAAATCCGGATTTTGCTCTTCGGGTCGTAGCACGGCGCAAAGAACGGCAGCCCGCAGATATGGTCGAAATGCGTGTGGCTGTAGAAAATGTCGAGCTTCGCCGGCCGGCCGTCCCGCATCAGCTCGTTGCCTAGCAGGCGCAGGCCGGTGCCGCCGTCAAACACCATCAGCCGGTCGCCGCAGCGGATTTCGACGCAAGAGGTGTTGCCGCCGTAACGCACGGTGTCCGGACCCGGGCAGGCGATGCTGCCGCGCACGCCCCAAAACCGCACCATGTACTCCGGCTGGACCAAGGTCCGGGTCCCAATTCTCTGTACCCTGAACCCTTATATCGTCGAGTTTGACGAAAAAAGCTACCCGGAGGCATCGGGTTCCGGGTGGGTTTGACGGCTTTTTGGCGACCTTATTCTAAACCTGTCGTTAACCAAATGGCTTTATGACCTCGATACCCCCCAACCAAACGGAGCATCGGTCATGTCCCCGACCGATTACGAAACCGCCGTCGCGCACTTTCTGAGGACAAAGGGCGTCACCCGTTGCCCCACGGTCTGCGCCGTCCCGACCCAGGCGATCGTGGCGGATGCCGACCGCGCCGCCTACCGGGACTATGTCGCGGCCAAGGAGGCGGCGCGGCTGGAAAAATTGAGGTTGCAACGCCATTTCGTGCCTTCATGGCCCGCGCCGACCGCCTGACCGGAGCAACAAGGCGTCGCTTCGAGCGCGGGCTTTGTCGAACACTCGTGTCGTCGGAACGCCGATGGACAACCGCGAGCTTTCCGTCCGCTGCTGCATAGCCGGGGGCGGCCCCGCCGGCATGATGCTGGGGCTGCTGTTGGCGCGCGCCGGCGTGCCGGTGCTGGTGCTTGAAAAGCACGCGGATTTTCTGCGCGATTTCCGCGGCGACACAATCCACCCCTCGACGCTCCAGATCATGCACGAACTCGGTTTGCTGACCGAGTTTCTGCGTCGCCCACACCAGGAAGTCCGCACCCTCGCCGCGCAGATCGGACCCGATGTTCTCGAGGTCGCCGACTTTACCCATCTGCCGACCTATTGCCGGTTTCTCGCCCTGATGCCGCAATGGGATTTCCTCGACTTCATCGCAGAGCAGGGCCGGCATTATCCGACGTTTCAGCTGATGACCGAGGCCGAGGTCGTCGAGTTGTTGGAGACGGACGGGCGGGTGGTCGGCGTGCGCGCCGAAACGCCGCGGGGCCGCCTCGCGGTCCGCGCGCACCTCGTCGTCGGCGCCGACGGCCGGCATTCGACCGTGCGCGAGCGCGCCGGGCTCGCGATCGACGACATCGGCGCGCCGATGGACGTGCTGTGGATGCGGCTGTCGCGGCGGCCCGACGATCCCGGGCAAACCCTGGGGCGCATCGACGCCGGCCGGATCCTGGTGATGCTCAACCGCGAAGACTACTGGCAATGCGCCTTTGTCATCGCCAAGGGCGGGTTTGACGAGATTCGGCGGGCCGGCCTGCCGGCCTTTCGCGAGGACATCGGGCGGCTGGCCCCTTACCTCGGCGAGCGGACCGCGGAATTGCGCGACTGGGACCAGGTAAAGCTGTTGAGCGTCGCGGTCGACCGCCTGCGGACCTGGCATCGCCCGGGGCTTTTGTGCATCGGCGACGCCGCGCACGCGATGTCGCCGATCGGTGGGGTCGGCATCAATCTCGCGATTCAGGACGCGGTCGCCGCCGCGAACATTCTCGCAGCCCCGCTGCTGCGAGGCGCGGCCGGTCAAGACGATCTCGCGGCGGTGCAGCGGCGCCGCCAATTTCCGACGCGCGCGACCCAGGGCTTGCAGGTTTTCGTGCAAAACCGGGTGATCAGCCGCGTTCTCGCCAACCGCCGAGCGGTCCGGGCGCCGCTGCTGTTGCGGCTGCTCAGCCGGTGGCGCTACTTCCGGAGACTTCCGGCGCGCATCGTGGGGCTCGGCTTTCGCCCCGAGCACGTGCGGTCGCCGGCTCGCGGCTGACCGTCTAGCCGGGGCGCCGCGGCCGGACCATGCCGGCGACATGGTCGGCCGCGGCGCGATAGGCCGGCGAGGCGGCGATCCGGTCGCGGCTGAGGCACGCTTCGGTGAACTTGATGACATGCTCGTCGCCATGCGCGACCGCCTGGTCGGCGAGTTCCGCCACTTGCTTTGGACACGGCTCGACGGTCTCGACAATCGCTGTTCCGCCGCCATAGCAGGCGTAAAGCCCGCACCCGGCTTGCCAGGCGTGCCATAGCGCGGTGCGCGCGGTCTCCTCGCCGACATACGGCAACAGGTTGCCAAGCGCCGCATGGCTGGTGACGGCGTGAATAAACGCGATCGTCGTCGGAATGTCGCGGGCGTTCGCGAGGTAGACGCGCGCGAAGACATCGGTCAGCTCCGCGACGAGCGGAGCCGGCGGGCCGCTCGCGTCGATCATCCCGACGGCCCGGCCAAACTCCGGGAAATCGGCGAGTGCTGCGAGCGCCGCGACGATGTTGCCCGGCAGACGCCGTGCGGTCGGCACGACCGGGACCCGCGGGATGGCTTGGCGGGGCCGCAACGCCCCCGGCTCGTCGGCAGCGCCTCCCGCCGGCAGCGTCTGCCATGCCGCGGCCCAGCTTGCGAGCGCGTCGGCAAGCTCGCGCCGCCGGCTCATGGTCTCGCGCTCGGCGAGCCCGCGCGCGGCGTGGCCGACGCGGATCGGGCCGTGCGTCGCCGCGGCGCAAAACCCGGGTGCGAGCCGCCCGACCCAGCGGTCGAGCACCGTCGGCCACGGCGCGTCCGCCAACTCCGCGGCGAAGAACACCGCCCAGTCGGCAAAGCGCTCGCGCCGCCCGAGCGCGCAACGCCAGTCCTCGTCGCCAATCTTTTCCCGCGAAGCCGGCCGCGCTTGCATCCGCTCGCGGTAGCGCGCGACCCACGGCATGACCGCATCCGGGCGCCCCAAGGCGCACAGCGCCTCGGCGACCATCGGCGCGTGATTGCTGTTGCCGTTTGCGAGCGCCATGTCGTAGGGCGCGATCTCGTCGAGGGCGTCGTCGAGCGACGTGTAAAGCGGGGCGTGCATCTGAATCCTCCCAGATGACGATATTAAAATTATTCTAATCTGTTTCCGGGCTTGGCGAAAGCCTGCGCTTCGCGCTGCCACGCCCGCCCGCCGCGCACGCGTTGGCTTCTCTCGAGGTCGCCGACAGTCAGCCGCGGCCGCGGGGCGGCGTCGCGTCGCGCTACGTGCCGACCGCGGCGGCGGCGATCCGGGTGTCGGCCGCCGGTCGCGACAGCGAGCCCAAGCCAATCGCGATCGGCGCGATCGACAGGTAGCAGACGCCGCCGACCCACAGGCTGAGATTGATCGAGAAGGCGATGCTGGTCGCCACCGCCAGGCTCGCGGCGAGCACGCCAGCGGCGCCGTTGACCGCCCAGAACCAGGGCGTCGGCCGGGTGTCGACCGCGTTCACCAGCCGCATGCCGGTCGGAAACCCGAAGCCCATCAGCACGCCGGACGGCACGATCGCCGCCAGCGCTACGACGGCGCGCACGAAAAGCGGTTGGCCCTCGAACGTCGCCACCACGTCGGGAAACCAGAGCGGCAGCAGCACGAGATAAATCCCCAGCGCGCCGGCCCAGGCGATGATCCGTCCCGCGCTCGTCAGCGGCGCCGGCTCGGAGAGCAGGCTGCCGATGCCGGTCGAAAGGATGATCCCGAACAGCCCGATGGCAAGCCCGTAGACCGGGTGGCCAAGAAACGTCGACAGCCGCTCGATCAGGCCGATCTCGACAAACATAAAGCCGAAGCCGATCAACAGAAAATAAACCGTGCCGAGGCGCGCCAACGCCGCCGGCGCCTGCCGCACCGAGGGCAAGGCCGGGACGATCATCGTAAACAGCGCCAACAGACCCGAGATTCCCATGATGATCAGCAACGTGACCGTCGCGAGCAGGTTGCCGCGAACCACACCCTGGCCGGCAGCGAGAGCGAGCTTGATCGAGGCCGGGTCCAACGTCCGGAGCTGATTGAAGAAAAACGGCCGGTCGTCGGTGGTGACGGAGAAATCGCGGTGGCGGCGCGCGGACAGCTGGGCGAGCGCCTCCGGGGTGCGCGCCTCGACAATCTGCTCCAGAACCGACGACGGGTCGGTCTGGTCGGGGCTAAGCAGCACCTTGAACTGCAGCTGGGTCGCCTCCGCCCGCAGCCGCGCTACCTCCGCGGCGGTGAACGGCGACTTGTCGAGGATCAGGGTCGCCAGCCGATCGGACGCGGCCAGGAACAGGTGCGCCTTGGGATCGGCCGCACCTTGCTCGCGCAGCGCGGCGGATGCGAGGCTGACCAGCCGGCCGGTCTCGGTGATGTCGCTGGGGTTGAACCAGCGCGATACGGTGAACACGCCGGTCGGCGTCAGCGCCGAGAGAAAATGGCGCCAGCCCTGGACCGTGTAGAGCCCGTTTTCCGACAGCGAATAGGCGCCCGCGCCGGTTGCGGCCCAGGTGTCGATCAAGCTCATCTCGATCAGGTCGAAGTGCTGGGGCGTGCGGGCAAACCAGCTGCGCGCCTCGTCCACGTGCAGCCGCACCCCCGGCAAGTCGGCCACCCGGTTGTAGCGGCGAAAGTCGTGGATTAGGAGGTCGACAAAAATCGGGTTGAGCTCGACGCCGGTAACATCGCGGAAGCCAAAGAAATACGCCGACAGCAGATCGCGGCCGCCGCCGACGCCGATGACCGCGCTGCGCCCTTGATGGCGGATCGAGTAGGCGAGGTTGGTGATGTCGTAGCGCAGAAAGCCGAGCTTGGAGAGGTCGCCGTCGAACCGGTACATCGTCGTCGCGGCGGACCCGTCGATGTTCAAGGCGCGCTCCGGCACGGTCGCGGCCGGCGTGATCGGGGACGGGCCCCACAGCGCCGGCGGCCCGACAAGGCTGTGCGTCGCCATGATGCGGGAGAAGGTGTTCCAGCGGATTACCGCCGGCGGCGACAGCTCCAGCCCGTTCTTGGCCATCAACAGGACGAGCCCGCCGAGCCCGCCACCCCCCGCGGTCGGCTGGACCGCGGCATTGCCGACGGCGATCGCGCCGAACACCAGGGTGAAGGCCAGCGGACGCCGGCCGCGGCCAAGCCAGCCGACCGCGAGCAGCGCTGGGGCGGTGTCGCCCGACCTGCTCCGCGCGATGCCAAAGCAGATCGACCCGACGGCGGCGATGGCGCCGATCCCGATCAGCACCGAAATTGCGTCGGCCCAGTTCAGCAGCGCCAAGACGAACAGGCATCCGCTGGCGGCGCCGACCAGGTCGACCCCGTAAACCAGTCCGACCGGAAACGGGCTGCGCGTCAGCGCCAAGGAAACCGCCATCCCCGCCAAAATGTAGGGCGGCAGCAGGATGATGATCATCTTGAGCCAGACGACGCAGGTCATCACCAGCGTGTTGGCGACCCCGGAAGGCGCGAGTGTCGTGATCAAAAACAACGTCGAGGCCACGACCGAAATTGCGAACAGCGCGCTTATCCAGGCGAGTGTCTCGAACAGTCGCTCGCGAGGGAATAGGTGGGGCTTAAAGTACACAAGCAGAGAACCCGCGGTCATGCCGAGCATGGCCATGCTGATCGCGAAAAATGCCATGTAATAGTATACGATTACTGAAATCACCCGCGTTTCGACAATTTGTAACATAAGAACGCACATGCAGATCAGAAACACGCCGAACAGAAAGGGCGCACCCCCTTGGCGTTTTGCAAAATCCGGCATTTGGTCCCCTCAGCTCGATCGGCATTGCTTAAGGTGAAGCAGAAAATGAAGCAAGCCCCGGGCAGCCGGTTTTTGGCGAACCCGGCGGTGTTGCGGTGTTACGGATCAAACATGTCTCGAACGCGCGTTTCGAGCGCCATTCGGCCGGCTCAGCTGCGCGCTCCGGCCAGGTGCTCGGCCGAGCTTAGGCCGAAGCGCCCCGGTGGCCGGAATCGCCGATCAGGGGCTCATACCGTCGCTGGCCAGCTAGCCCGGCCAGCTAGCACTGGCTCCCCTCGAGTACCCGCACCCGACGCGTCTCGACCCACATCGGGACGACCATCCCGCCGAAATCGCGAATTCCTGGTTCAGCCCCTAGGCGCGACCGGCGGCCTTGCGGCCGAGATCGAGCGCGGCAAACGAATAGGCGGGCGCCGGCATCAGATAACGGAAGCCCTTGTCGAGCAACCCCTCGATGTTTCTGCTGTCGACATGCGGATGGCCGCACGGCACGTTGTGCGCCTTACAAATCGCCAGGATCTCGTCGATCGCCGCAGCCACGGTCGGATGCTCGTATTGCCGCGGCAGCCCCAGATCCTGCGACAGGTCGCCCTCGCCGATGATGACGACGCCGATCCCCGGCACCTCATCGAGCATCTTTGGCAGGTTGCGGATCGCGCGCACCTCCTCGCACATGATCGCGACCAGGATTTCGCCCTTGGGGTTGAGCGGCCACACGTCCGCGCGGTCATAATACTCCTGCTGCGAGAGCCCCCAGTAGCGTGCCGCGGCTGCCGGCGCGTCGCCGCGCTGACCGGCCGGCTCGTAATATGGCGCGGAGCGCGGGCGCGGATAGCGGCAGGCGACGACCGCGTTGCGCGCCTCGTCGACGGTGCTGACATGCGGCCACACGATTCCGTAGACGCCGTGGTCAAGCACCTGCTTTGCCACCCACTGGCTGATTTCGCCGCCATTGGGCGGTATGCGCACAAACGGCGTAACCGCCGGCGCCAGGCTGCCGCTGTTCGCGATCTGGCGGCGGTCGAGCATATATTGCAGGCAGTCGCGCAACGCGCGGATGTCGTAGGCCCGGTGCTCCATCTCGAAGACGACGCCGTCATAGGCCGCCGCACCCACCGCCTGCGCGACGCTGACCTCGGCCGCCGCAAATGTGGTGAAGGCGGGCTTATCCTGTTCCAGGGCCCGGATGACGCCGTTGAGGCGGGGAATGTCCGGCATGCGGCGCTCCTTTACCGAAAAGCCGAGTCTAGGATGGCGGGCCGCGGCGGGTCAACTCGCGCACCCGCCGGGGTTCCCCAAGTTTCCCCTTTGCTGCGGCGCACCACGGCAATTCGTCCAATTGCGATGGTGATTGACAGCAAAATGCTGCATCGCAAGAAGCGGCGGCTAGGGCGCGCCGCGGCAGGCCCCTTCAGCTCGCGGATTTTCGCGCCCGCGACCCCCAGCCCAGTCGCACGCGCCCGATCGCCATCGTGACCGCTGCCTGGGTCGGCTCGACCACCGGGAGCCGCACCGCCTCTTCCAGCGCGGCGCGGTAATGCGCCATGCCGGCGCAGGCCAGCACCAGCACGTCGGCACCGTGCGCGTCGCGCAAATTGCGCCCCACCTCGATCATGCGCGGCAACGCGGCATGCGCGTCGGCGAGCTCGGCGACGCCGAGCCCGACCGGCACGTCGCCGGCAAGCCGCTGCGTCAAACCCATCGCCGCGACGTAGCGCAGCTGGCGCGGCACCGAGCCCGCAAGGATCGACACGACGCCAAAGCGTTGGCCGAGGGTCAGCGCCGTCAGGATGCCGCACTCGGCGATGCCGAGCACCGGTTTTGAGGTCGCCTCGCGGGCGGAAAACAGGCCGGGGTCGCTGAAACAGGCGATCACGAACGCGGCGGCGTCCTCGTGCTCCCGAATTGTCCGGCACAGCGGGGCGATCACCGCGTCGGCGTCGCGCTGGCTCTCGATGCCGGGCGGCCCTTCGGCGAGGGTCAGGCACTCGATTTCCGGTCCGCCCGCGAGACGCAGCGGCTCCATCGCCTCGTCGATCGTGCGGGTCACCGCCGCGCTCGAGTTCGGGTTGACGACGAGAATACGCTCGCTCATTGCCCCTCCGTCGGTTTCCACCGAGCTGCACGGCGGCATCGACCGGCATCCGGCTTGACCGAGATCGAGGGTCTAACCATCCGTCCGCGTTTGGTGGGCTGGTGCTGCCGGTAAGGATTGAACTTACGACCTCCCCCTTACCAAGGGGGTGCTCTACCACTGAGCTACGGCAGCCTGCGCGGCAAAACCCGCATCGCGCGAGTTGGAAACAGATACACGACCGCCCGCCCGCTGGCAAGGCAAGGCGCCGCGGAACCGCAGCCCCACGGCGCCGTTGGCTAGGCAGCGCTGCGCGAGCGGGGACAAGCGGCAATGACGGACAGCAATTCAGCGACGCTCGACCCGACCAGCAAGGCCGCCGGCGACGCGGCGCTGAAGGCGTTCGCGACGGCGCGGGCGCAGGGGCGCCCCTCGGTCGAATGCTATCGCGCCGGGGTTGCCGCCTGGCGCCTCGTGCACCCCGACCAGTCGGCGGAATATGCCGCAAAGCGCGCGGTTGCGGTGATCCTGTCGAGCTATCTGAGCCTGCGGGTCGACGGCTGAAAACAATCGCCGCGCCGACAGCCGCTGTCGATTGCCTCGCGCCGAACCGCAACCTTTGTCACCCGACCCGCACGATCCTTGTCAATTCCCGCTGCCGCCGGACACACCGCCAATGGAGGCGAAGCTTGTCGGCGAGCTTCCAGACGGCGCCGACTGGCAGTTCGAGCCCAAATGGGACGGCTTTCGCTGCCTCGCCTTTGGCGCCGCCGGCGCGGTGGAGCTGCGCGCGAAATCGGGAAAGTCGCTGTCGCGCTACTTCCCCGAAGCGGTGACGCAATTGCGCGGCATTGCGCATACGTCGTTTGTGCTCGATGGCGAGCTTGCGGTTCCGGCCAACGGCGGCTTGTCGTTCGACGCACTGCAGATGCGGCTGCACCCGTCCGAGCGGCGCGTGCGCAAGCTCGCCGCCGAGACGCCGGCGGTGCTGATCCTGTTCGATCTCCTGGCCGGGCCCGGCGGTGCGATCTTGCTCGATCAGCCGCTTGCCCGCCGCCGCGCCGTCCTCGAGGAGTTTTATCGGTCCTTAGCCGGCCATGCGCTGCTCCGGCTGTCGCCGCGCACCAGCGACCCGGAAAAGGCAAGGCGATGGCTCGCCATGAGCGGCGGCGCGTTCGACGGCGTCATCGCCAAGCGGCTCGACGGCTCTTACCAGCCCGGCGAGCGCGCAATGCTGAAGGTCAAGCGGGTGCGAACGGCGGACTGCGTTGTCGGCGGGTTCCGCTATCAGCGCGAGACCCGGCTGGTGGGCTCGCTGCTGCTCGGGCTTTTTGACGATCGCGGCAAGCTGAACCATGTCGGTTTCACCGCCACGCTCCATCATCTCGACCGCGCCGCGCTGACCCGGCGGCTCGAAGAGCTCGTCATGACGCCGGGTTTTACGGGCGACGCACCGGGCGGCCCCAGCCGCTGGAGCAACGAGCGGTCGCTCGCATGGAAGCCGTTACGCCCGGAGCTGGCGGTCGAGGTGCGCTTTGACCAGGTTACCGGCAACCGTTTCCGGCACGGGACAAGGTTTCTGCGCTGGCGACCCGACAAGGCGCCGACCCAATGCACGTTGGAGCAGATCAGCGACGCCGCGACGCCGCCGCGCGCCATTGCCGAGGTGCTGGCGCCAGCGACAGACACGAAAGGACCGCCGCGGGGTCCGATCCTCCCCGGAGCCGGCGGCTGATCACCGGCCGCGCCCGCTGATCCGCTCCCACATCGCGGCCGGGCCGGCGGGGCCGCAGAGCTCGGTGACGCCAAACGGCGCGAGCGCGTCGAGGATCGCGTTCGCGACCGCCGGGAAGCCGGCGACCGCGCCTGCTTCGCCGCAGCCCTTGACCCCGAGCGGGTTGGTCGTGCATCGCGTGCTGTTGAAGGCGATATCGTAGGCTGGCAGGTCGTCGGCGCGCGGCAACGCGTAATCCATCAACGAGCCGGCGACGAGCTGGCCCGATTGCGCATCGTAAGCCGCGTGCTCGAGCAATGCCTGGCCCACACCTTGCGCGATCGCACCATGCGCCTGACCCGCCGCGACCATCGGGTTGACCAGCACGCCGTAATCGTCGACCGCGGTATAGCACGCCAACGTCACGCGGCCGGTGTCGCGGTCGACCTCGACCTCGGCGACATGCGTGCCGTTCGGGTACGTCATCCACTCGCGCGTCCAGGCGTAATACGTGTCGAGCGGCGCCCCCTTGTCGCGCGCCGACATGGCGATCTCGAGAAGCCCGACCCGGCGGTCCGTTCCGGCGACGACAAAATCGCCGTCCTCGAAACGGATGTCGGCCTCGGCCGCTTCGAGCGCTTCCGCGGCGGCACGGGTGCCCTTGGCGATGATTTCGTCCGCGGCGCGCCAGATCGCGGTGCCGCCCATATAGGTCGCGCGCGAGCTGCCGTGCCCGCCGCCCAATGGGATCAGGTCGGTGTCTCCTTGCACCAGCCTGATGCGCTCGTTGGCCAAGCCGAGCCGGTCGGCGAGGATCTGCGGAAAGGTCGTCTCGTGGCCCTGGCCGATCGTCTGGGTGCCGGTGATCAGCGCGACCGTGCCGCCCGGCTCAAAGCGGACATCGACATTTTCGCTCGGCGAGCCGCCGGTCGCCTTGATGTGATAGGCAAAACCGAGCCCGCGCAGCAGCCCCCGCGCCTCGCTGTCGCGGCGCCGCCCGGCAAAACCGGCGACATCGGCGCGGGCGAGCGCGCGCTCGAAGGTCTCGGGGAAGGCGCCGCTGTCGATCTTGCTGCCAAGCGCGTTGGTCGTCGGCATCGCCGCCGCCGGGACCAGGTTCAAGCGCCGCAACTCGGCGCGGTCGAACCCGCATTGCCGCGCCGCCTTGTCGATCAGCCGCTCGATGATATTGACCATCTCGGCAAAGCCCGGGCCGCGGCTGACGCCGACCGGCGCGGTGTTGCTCAGCACCGCGGCGACGCGCAGGGCGATGGCCGGGATCCGGTAAACCGTCCCCGGCAGGTGGACATATTGGAAAGTCTGCACCCCGCCCGCGCTGACGAGGTAGGCCCCGGCGTTGGCGGTGCTGTCGATGCGCAAGGCCAAAAAACGACCCTGCGCATCGAGCGCAAGCGCCGCCTCGGCGACATGGTCGCGCGCCTGGTGGTCGGCGACAAAAACCTCGCTGCGGCTGGCGATCCATTTGACCGGGCGGCCGACGCGCTTTGCCGCCCACGGGATCAGCACGTGCTCCGGGTAGATGAAGTTCTTGGCGCCAAAACCGCCGCCGACATCGGGCGCCACGAACCTCAGCGCCGCCGGCGGCACGCCGAGCGCGCGCGCCGCGTGGTCGCGGGTGTTGTGGATGCTCTGCGCCGAGACGTGGGCGGTGTAGCGGCCGCGCGCGGCGTCCCACCGAGCGACGATCCCGCGCGGCTCCATCGGGTTGGTGACGATCCGGTGGTTGTCGAGCCGCAGCCGCACGATGTGGGTGGCCGCCGCGAACGCCCGGTCGACCGCCGCGTCGTCGCCGGTCCGCCAGTCGAAGCACAGATTCCCCGGCACCTCGTCCGCGACCTGAGCCGCGCCGGCGGCGCGCGCCGCGGTCACCGACGTCACCGGCGGCAACGGTACATAGTCGACCGCGACGAACTCGGCGGCGTCGAGCGCTTGCGCGCGGGTCTCGGCGACAATCACCGCCACCGGCTCGCCGGCGTAGCGGGCCTTCTCCGTGGCGAGCAGGGGCTGCGGCGCGAACGCGAACGGCTCGCCCGACTGGGCGTTCGCGGTCGCCGTGGGCAGCAGCGGCCGCAGACCGTCGGCGGCTATCTCGACGGCGGTCAGCACCGCCAGCACGCCGGGCGCCGCGCGGGCGGCGCTCGCGTCGATGGCGGCGATTCGCGCGTGCGCGTGCGGCGAGCGCAGGACTACCGCGTAGCTGAGGCCGTCAAAGACGAGATCGTCGAGATAGGCGCCGCGGCCGGTCAGAAAGCGCAGATCCTCGCGCCGTTTGGGGGCCTCGCCAATGCCAAAGCGCGCTTCGCTCATCTCGCCTGCCCTTTCAGCGACGCAACATCGTAAGCTGCGCCCGCGGCCGCCCCTCGGTACAGTCGTTTATCAAGGGCACGTATCGAGCCGGGCGCGCCGTCGCACCGACCTAACGGCACAGCCTTTTTGCTAGGGACATAGGGCACAGCCTTGAGCACCGAGCCCGCTGACCGCGCCACCGCCGTGCTCGAGATCGATGTCGCCGGCATCGCCGCGAACTTGCGCTTTTTGAGAGAGCGGGCGGCGCCGGCGCAATGCGCGGCGGTCGTCAAGGCCGATGGCTATGGGCTCGGTGCTCTAGCCGTTGCCGGGGCGCTTGCCGCCGCCGGGTGCCGGCGTTTCTTTGTCGCCACCTTGGACGAGGGGCTGGCGTTGCGCCAAGCGCTGCCGCCGATCTGTGAAATCGCGGTGCTGAACGGCCCGGTGCCGGGTTCGGCCGACGAGTTTGCGGCGGCCTGCCTGGTTCCGGTGCTCAACCATCCCGGCCAGATCGAGGAATGGCGCAACCTCGCCGGAGCGCGCGGGCCGCTGCCCGCCATGCTGCATGTCGACACCGGGATGGCCCGCCTCGGCCTCTCGGCGCGCGAGTTCGCCGGGCTCGCCGACGATCTCGGCAGCTGCGGCACGATCCGTTGGCGGGCGCTGTTGAGCCATCTCGCCTGCGCCGACGAGCCGGGACACCCGCTAAACCCCGGCCAGCGCGCGCGCTTTGTGTCGGCGCGTCGCCGAGTGGAGGGGGTGCCGGCAAGCCTCGCGGCATCCTCCGGCATCTTTCTCGGCCGCGATTACCACTTCGACCTTGTCCGTCCGGGTGCGGCGCTCTACGGCGTCAACCCGCAGCCGGGGCGTCGCAACCCGATGCGCCAAACTGTCCGGCTGAAGGCAAGAATCCTGCAAATCCGGGAGGTTGACGCCGGTCAGCCGGTTGGCTACGGTGCGACGCAGACGATGGCTGCGGCGGGCCGCTTGGCGACGGTCGCGGTCGGATATGCGGACGGGTTTCTGCGTTCGCTGAGCCAACGCGGGTCGGGCCGGATCGGTGGGGTCCGGGTTCCGCTCCTCGGCCGGGTTTCGATGGATCTCGCAGTGTTCGATGTTTCCGCCGTCGACCCTTCGATTGCGCGGCCGGGCGGCTTTATCGAGCTTTTGGGCGACGATTACGGCGTCGACGCCGCCGCCGCCGATGCCGGGACGATCGGGTACGAGATCCTGACGGCGCTCGGCCGGCGCTATTACCGGGTCTACCAGGGCGCAGCGGGCTCGCCGGCCGCATGCTGAAAGCCCTCGCCTCGATCGGCGCCGCGTTTCTCGGCTTTCTCGCCGCGACCGGGCATATCGTCATCTTTGCCGTGACCGCACTGGCGACGGGGTTGTCGCCGCCCTTTCATGTGCGCGCGACGCTGCGCCAGATGCTCGACATCGGCTACTTCTCGCTGCCCGTCGTGGGCTTGACCGCGATCTTCACCGGCATGGTGCTGGCGCTGCAATCCTATACCGGGTTCAGCCGATTCGCCGCCGAGAGCGCGGTCGCGACGGTGGTCGTGCTGTCCGTCACCCGCGAGCTCGGGCCGGTCATCGCCGGGCTGATGGTCGCCGGCCGCGTCGGCGCCGCGATGGCGGCCGAAATCGGCACGATGCGGGTCACCGACCAGATCGACGCGCTGACCACGCTCTCGACCGACCCGCTGCGCTACCTGGTGCTGCCGCGGCTTCTCGCCGGGCTCGTCACCCTGCCGCTGCTGGTCGTCGTCGCCGACATCATCGGCGTCTTTGGCGGCTATCTCGTCGGCGTCTACAAGTTCGGCTTCAATCCAGAGGCCTATCTCGCCCGCACCGAGCAGTATCTGGAGACGAGCGATGTCGTCTCCGGTCTCGTCAAGGCCGCGGTCTTCGGCTTCATCGTCGCGCTGATGGGCTGCTACCACGGCTACCATTCGCGCGGCGGCGCGCAGGGTGTCGGTCAAGCAACCACTTATGCCGTGGTTTCGGCCTCGATCCTGATCCTCGTCTTCGACTACGGCATCACCCAGGCCCTGTTCGCGCGATGAACGGTGCCGTCACGCCAAAGATCGCCGTGCGCGGATTGCGCAAGTCCTTTGGCCGCAACCGCGTGCTCGACGGTCTCGACATCGACTGCGCGGCCGGCGAAAGCCTGGTCGTGATCGGCGGCTCGGGCACCGGCAAGTCGGTATTGGTGAAATGCATTCTCGGCCTGCTGCGCCCCGACCAGGGGTCGGTCCGGATCGACGGCGCCGAGACGGTGGGGTTGCGGCGCAAGCCGCGCGAGCGGCTGCTGCAGAAATGCGGGGTGCTGTTTCAGGGAAGTGCGTTGTTCGACTCGCTGCGGGTGTGGGAGAATGTCGCCTTCGGGTTGATCCACGGACGCGGCATGGAGCGAGAGGCGGCCAAGGAAATCGCTTTTGCCAAGCTCGGTGCGGTCGGGCTCGGCCCCGAGACCGGCGAATTGCGGCCGGCCGAGCTTTCGGGCGGCATGCAAAAGCGCGTGGCGCTGGCGCGTGCGATCGCCGCCGACCCCGAGATCATCTTTTTCGACGAGCCGACGACCGGGCTCGACCCGATCATGGGCGACGTGATCAACGACCTGATCCTCAAATGCGTGCGCGAGCTGGGCGCGACCGCGGTGTCGATCACCCACGACATGGTCAGCGCGCGCAAGATCGGCGACCGCATCGCGATGATCCACAAGGGACGAATCATCTGGCACGGGCCGGCGGCCGAGATCGACCATTCCGATAACCCATATGTCGACCAGTTCATTCACGGGCGCGCCGAAGGGCCGATCCACATGGAGATCCGCGCGCTGTGACCGGGTGGGCCGCCATATACCGGCCGCGGCGGGGTTGAGCCGATGGCTCGGGCCCAGCCGCGCTATGCTTGCCAGCAATGCGGGGCGGTGCACCCCAAATGGACCGGGCGCTGCGACGGCTGCGGCGCCTGGAACAGCCTGATCGAGGAGTTGCCGCGCGAGGCGGTGCCAAAGGGTCTCGCAGCGGGCGCCGGCCGCGCGCTCGGCTTTGTCGGGCTGACCGGCCCCGGCATGCTGCCGCCGCGCCGAACGACCGGCATCGCCGAGCTCGACCGCGTCTGCGGCGGCGGGTTCGTCCCCGGCTCGGCGATCCTGGTCGGCGGCGACCCGGGCATCGGCAAGTCGACCCTGCTGTTGCAGGCCGCCGCCGCGATCGCCACGCCGCGCGGCGGCGCCGGGCCGGCGAACGCCGCCTACATCACCGGCGAGGAGGCGATCGACCAGGTCCGGCTGCGCGCCGAGCGGCTCGGTGTCGCGAACAGCCCGGTCATGCTCGCCGCGGCGGGAAACGTCCGCGACATCCTCGCCTCGCTCGACCGCAGCGACGCGCCCGACCTCGTCGTCGTCGACTCGATCCAGACGATGTACCTCGACACCCTCGACAGCGCCCCCGGCACGGTAAGCCAGGTGCGAGGCGCGGCGCAGGAGCTGATCCGGCTCGCCAAGCGGCGCGGGTTTGTGCTGGTGCTGGTCGGGCATGTCACCAAGGAGGGGGTCATCGCCGGGCCGCGCGTCCTCGAGCACATGGTCGACACGGTGCTCTATTTCGAAGGCGAGCGCGGGCATCGGTTTCGCATCCTGCGCGCCGTCAAGAACCGCTTTGGCGCCACCGACGAGATCGGCGTCTTCGAGATGAGCGACGGTGGGCTCGTCGAGGTGCCGAACCCGTCGGCGTTGTTTCTCGGTGCGCGGCGCAGCGCCGCGGGCGCCCTCGATGCGGATGATGCGGACGAGCCCGACACGGCGCCGGTCAGCGGCTCCGCGGTGTTCGCCGGGATGGAGGGGACGCGGCCGGTCTTGGTCGAGGTTCAGGCGCTGGTGGCCCCCGCCGTGCTCGGCACGCCGCGCCGCGCCGTGGTCGGCTGGGACGGCACCCGGCTCGCGATGATCGCGGCAGTGCTGGACGCGCGCTGCGGGCTCTCGGTTGGCGCCAACGACATCTACCTGAACATCGCCGGCGGACTGCGCATCGCCGAGCCGGCGGCCGATCTGGCGGTCGCCGCGGCATTGCTGTCGGCGCTGAAGGAGACCCCGGTCCCGGGCGACGCCGTGGTTTTTGGCGAGATCGCGCTGTCGGGCGAGGTCCGCCCGGTCGGCCACAGCGAAGCCCGGCTAAAAGAGGCGGCAAAGCTCGGTTTTGCCGAGGCCTGGGTCCCGATGCGCGGCGGGCGCAAGCGGCGCGACCTCGGACTGTCGATCGTAGGGATCGGTCATCTCGGCAACCTCGTGGCCCGGCTGTCGCCAAAGCGCGCGCCAGTGCGCCGCGAGCGGGTCGGAGTTGCGTCGTGAACCTCGTCGACCTCGCGGTCCTCGCCGTGATCGCGCTGTCGGCGATCTTCGCCTTCGCTCGCGGCTTTGTGCGCGAGGCGCTGTCGATCGCCGCCTGGGGTGGCGCTGCGCTGATCACGCTTTACGGCTTCGATTACGTCTACGGCATCACCACCCGGTTTGTGACGACGCCGCTGCTTGCCGACCTGATCGCCGGCGCCGGGCTGTTTCTGGTCGCGCTCATCGGGTTGACGATCGTGACGGGCTACGTCGCCCGTCTTGCGCAATGGAGCGCGTTGTCGCCGATCGACCGCACCCTCGGGCTGATTTTTGGCGTGTTGCGGGGTGCCGTGCTGGTGTCGGTCGCGTATTTCCTTGTCGACATCACCTTGCCGCCAAACGACCGTCCGGCCTGGCTGCGCGACGCGAGGAGCCAACCGCTGCTGGCGCAGGGCGCCGACGCGCTGCGCGGGATTTTGCCCGAATCTCTGCAGTTGCGGAGCGCCTCGATGGCGGATGACGCCCAGCGCGCGCTCGGCCAGGCAAAATCCGCCCGCGACGCGATGGGCGCGCTCTCCAGTCCTGTCGTCCCGATCCCGCCAAAGTCGCAGGACGCGCCCGCGCCGAACTACAAGCCGGCCGACCAGCGCGAGTTGAACCGGCTGATCGACAACGCGCACTGAGCAGACTGCGGCATGGCTTCGCACTCGCATTCGGCTCTCGTGGTAACCATTTCACAAAAACCGAAGCGAGGATCGCCGATGCCCGAGACCGATCCCGAACCGAACAATTCCGAGATTTCGGACACGGACCATCTGCACGAGGAATGCGGCGTGTTCGGCGTTTACGGGCATCCCGAGGGTGCCGCGCTCGCCGCCCTTGGCCTGCACGCGCTGCAGCATCGCGGCCAGGAGGCGACAGGGATCGTCGCCTATGACGGCGAGCAGTTCAACGCGCATCGCGGCATGGGCCAGGTCAGCGACAATTTCAGCTCGAAGGAGGTGATCGGCCGGCTGCGCGGGCGCGCCGCGATCGGCCATGTGCGCTATGCGACGACTGGCGAGGTGGCGCTGCGCAACGTCCAGCCGCTGTTCGCCGACTTCGAGTTCGGCGGCCTCGCGATCTGCCACAACGGCAATTTGACCAACTCCTACCAGCTGCGGCGGCGGCTCGTGCATCGCGGCAGCCTGTTCCAGTCGACAAGCGACACCGAGGTCATCATCCACCTGATCGCGACGAGCCTTAAGGAGACCGTCGTCGACCGGCTGATCGACGCGCTGCGCCAGGTT
>Ga0210390_10000584_pt1 | contig 39413 bp, 33 predicted proteins | sample IncBWH11OmetaG_FD_161050 | JGI IMG/M metagenome (GOLD analysis project Ga0210390, IMG submission 161050) | Forest soil microbial communities from Barre Woods Harvard Forest LTER site, Petersham, Massachusetts, United States - Inc-BW-H-11-O ...
CAAGCCGGGCGCCGGTCGCGATGTCGCCCGACCTGATCTGCGTGCTCGACAGCGTGTCGGGCGAGGCCTGCGGCACCGAGACGATCCGCTACGGCCGCCGCGTCACAGTCGTGGCATTGCCCGCCCCTCCGGTGTTCCTCACGCCCAAAGGCCTGGAACACGTCGGCCCGCGCGCCTTCGGCTACGACCTCGACTTCCGCTCGGTCTTCGAGAGCCGAGTGATGACCTGTTAATCTGGGTCGCTCGGGGCGGATGCCGCAGTCCGCAGCGGGCTGCGGACTATGGTATGTGTCCCTGCTCACAAGGAACGGACCACGAATCAATGTAGGCGGATTCTTGGGGTCACGATCTATTTTAAGGGGTCAAATGAGTGAGATGCGGCGGATCGGGATCGATGTGGGCGGGACGAACACCGATGCGGTGCTCGTCGAGGGCGGTGCCGTCGTGCATGCGGTCAAGACGCCGACGACCGCGGACGTGACGGGCGGCATCGTCGCCGCGCTGGCGCTGCTCGCCCGCGATCCCGAGGTGGCGCGCGGCAAGATCGCCGGCGTCGTGGTCGGGACGACGCATTTTGTCAACGCGGTGGTGCAGCGCCAGGGGCTCGGCCGGGTCGCGGCGGTGCGCATCGGGTTGCCGGCGGCGGCCTCGTTGCCGCCGTTTTGCGACTGGCCGCCGGATCTCGCCGACTGCGTGCGCGGCCAAGTCTTCATGCTCGAAGGCGGCCACGACTACGACGGCCGCCCGATCGTGCCGTTCGACGAGGCCGGCATGCGGCGGGCGGCGCGGCAAATCCGCGACAGCGGCATCGGCGCCGTCGCGGTCGCCGCGATCTTCTCGCCGGTCGACCCTACGTGCGAGGAGCGGGCGGTGGCGATCCTCGCCGAGGAATGCCCCAGCGTCGCCGTCACCTTGTCGCGCGACCTCGGCCGCATCGGCCTCCTCGAGCGCGAGAACGCGGCCTTGCTGAACGCCGCGCTGGTGGGGCTCGCAAGGCGAACCGTGGCCGGGTTCACCGAGGCGATCGCGGCGAGCGGGATCGAGGCACCGCTTTATCTGACCCAGAACGACGGCACGGTCATGGAAGCCGCGGCGGCGACGGCGCTGCCGGTCGTGACCTTCGCATCGGGCCCGACCAATTCGATGCGCGGTGCTGCGTTCCTGTCGGGGCTCGGCGACGCGATCGTCGTCGACGTCGGCGGCACCTCGACCGATGTCGGCCAGCTCACCCGCGGCTTTCCGCGCGAGGCCAACTCGGTCGTCGAGGTGGGCGGGGTGCGCACGTTGTTCCGCATGCCCGACCTGCTGTCGATCGGGCTCGGCGGCGGCAGCGTCGTCGCGCGCGAGCCGCTGACGGTCGGGCCGCGCAGTGTCGGCTACCGGCTGACGGAGGACGCGCTGGTTTTTGGCGGCGGCATGATGACCGCGACCGACGCCGCGGTCGCGGCCGGCGTCGCCGAGATCGGCGACAAGGGCCGGGTCGCGGGCTTGCCGTGCGACTTCGTGCTGGCCGTGCTGGCGAGCGCGCGCGAGCGGATCGAGGACGCGGTCGACCGCATCAAGACCGAGGCCGGCGACATGCCGCTCGTCGCGGTCGGCGGCGGCGCGTTTCTCGTCCCCGGCCGGCTCGCCGGGGTTTCGCGCGTGATCCGGGTCGCGCACGGCGAGCATGCCAACGCGGTCGGTGCCGCGATCGCGCAGGTCAGCGGCGAGACCGATCAGATCTACCGCGACCTCGACCGCGGCGCGGCGATCGCCATGGCCGAGGCGCAGGCCCGTGCCCGCGCGGTCGCCGCCGGCGCCGACCCCGAAACCCTCGGGACCGTCGATGTCGAGGACATGCCGCTCGCCTATCTTCCGGGGAACGCGCTGCGGGTGCGGGTGCGGGTGGCGGGCGAGATGCGCGCCGCGGCGGCGGGCTGAGGTCGGAGCCAAACCCGGCACGACGAGGCGGTTTCCGTTCGCCGGCGCGGCGGCAGGGACGCATCGGGAGCCGCGCGCCGCTCGCCCACCGTTAGTACCTCGCGGCCTCCGGCTCGCCGTCGTCGTCACGATGTCGCGGCGATGACGGCCGCGCCTGTGGTATGTGCGGTTCTTTGCGACAAGTGTTGCGGCGACCATGAGCCTGCGGGCTGAAATATTGCGGCTGGGGACGCGGTGCCTCCTGAAGGGCAAGCCCGGTCCGGAGGCGAGCCTCGAGGAGCGCCGTCGGCGTGCGGTGGCCGCGGCGCGCTGGGTGCCCAATCCGCCGCCGCAGATCAGGCGCATCGCGGTCGACGCCGGCGGGGTCGCGGCGGAGTGGGTGGTGGCCCCGGCCGCCGAGCCCGGCCGCCACATCCTCTACCTGCATGGCGGCGGCTATGTGATCGGCTCCCCGGCGCTCTACCGCCATTTGACGTGGCGGCTGGCGAGCGCGGCCGGCGCGCGGCTGTTGGCGGTCGACTACCGGCTCGCCCCGGAGCATCCGTTTCCGGCGGCGCTCGACGACGCGCTGGCGGCGTACGGATGGCTGCTGAGCGAGGGGGCCGACCCATGCCGGCTGACGGTCGTCGGCGACTCGGCGGGCGGCGGGCTCGCCTTTGCGCTGCTGCTGCGCTGCCGCGACGAGGGCCGGCTGCCGTTGCCGGCGGCAGTGGCGGCATTGTCGCCGTGGACCGACCTGGCGCTGACCGGGGCCTCGCTGCGCCGAAACCTGGTCGCCGACCCGTTTCTCGATGCGAACGGGATCCCGCCGATCGCGGCGTGCTATCTCGCCGGCGCCGATCCCCGGCACCCGTACGCCTCGCCGCTCTACGGCGACCTGACCGGGCTGCCGCCGGCACTGATCCAGGTCGGCAGCGACGAGGTCCTGCTCGACGACGCGACCGGCATGGCCCAGCGGCTGCGCGCCGCGGGGTGCGAGGTCGCGCTGGAGGTGTGGCCGCGCATGCCGCATGTGTGGCACCTGTTCGCCACGGTGATGCCCGAGGCGCGCCGCGCCATCGCGCGGGTCGGCGCGTTTGCCCGCGAGCGCACCGCGGTCACGACGGCCCCGCCGCAACCCGCCGGTCCCGCCCGATGAGAGCGAAGCGCGCCGGCAGCCGGCGACAGGCCGCGGTGGTTCCCCAGCTCAGCGCGAGCGTGCCGGCAAACACCGCGAGCGCCTTCGCGACCGCCGGCATTGCCGCCGGCAACAAGGCGTATTGCAGCCAAATCACAAAGAGATAGTGAACGAGGTACATCCCGTAGGCGTCCTGCTTCAATTCGTCGAGCCAGGCCCGCCGCCGCGCGGCAAAGCGCAAGGCCGCCGCCAGCACGCCAAAGCAGTTGCACAGGCAGGCGAGCACGAAACTCAGAGCGTCCATGACCTGCAGCGGAAGAGAAGCCGCGCCGTGCGCTGTGACGACCAGCGCGGTCAACGCCAGCCACAAGGCGAACGAGCCGAGCGCCAGCCCGAGCCAAATGCGCCACCGCGCGCTCAGTCCGCTAGGCGCGAAGAGCCCACGCTCGATGCCATAGGCGCCGAGGCCGGCGCCGGCGAAAAAATAAAGGGCGTAATGCAGTGGCCGGCTCAACTGGAACGAGAACGGGCCGAACTGGCCCCACGCCTCTGTCGTAAAGGCGAGCGCCAATGGCACGTACGCCACGGCGGACGCCGCCAAGAGCCACGCGAAATACCGAATGGGCCGCGCACCAGCCGCGCTCGACAGGCGGGCCAGCCATTCACCCCAGCGCGGCGCCACCGCATGCAGCCCGACGGCGACCAAATCGGCGCACAGCAGCAGCCACAAGAACCACATCGGGCCGCACGGCCAAAACGGCAATGCCAGAAAGTGCCGCAGATAATCCGCGACGCCGGGCGATGCCGCGGTCTGCAGATAGGTCGGGTACTGGGCCACCGGCATCAGCAGTGCCACGCTCAGCGCGAACGGCAGGGCCAGCCGGCGCATCCGGTCGGCAATAAAGTCCGGGATGCCTTTTCGTTGCAGGCTCGGCCAGACGAACAGCCCGGACAGGAAGAAGAACAAGGTCATCAGGAAAACGTCCTGCCATGCGCAGAACAGCTCCAGCGCGATCGAGCGATGGGCATCGACGATCGGAAAGGCGCGCCACTGGAATGGCGGGCTGTCGAAAGCGAATGGACGGGCCGGCAGAAAGGCGAGGTAGGCGAGCGACGAATGAAACGCGAGCACCAGCAGGATCACATAGGCCCGCAGATTGTCGAGCGCCAAGCTCGCGGGCGACTGACGCCGCCCGGAGCCCGCGGCCTCGCTCATCGCTCGAATTCGTGTTCGGCCGGCTGCTCCCGACGGCCGGCGGAACGACCGCGCGCGCCGAGGTAAAGAGCAGGCGCCGGCTCGCGCGCGGCCGGCTCGCGCACGACGCTCGCGACCGGCTCGGGAAGCGGCCGCCGCGGGCCGGCCCAGTCGGGCTGTCGGCGCGGCGGCCCCATCAGCGCCGGCTGGAACAGCACCGCCGCCGCCATCGTGCAGACGAGCGCCAACGCCATCAGCTCGCCCATGCTGGAGGTCCCCGGGTCGCTCGACATCCACAAGCTGCCAAAGGCGGTTCCGGTCGTCATCGCGCTAAAGACCACCGCGCGGGTCAGGGTCGACTGCACCAGCGCGGTCTTTCCGCTGCGCCACGCCATTACGTAATAGATCTTGAAGGCGACGCCAACGCCGAGCAACAGCGGCAACGCGATGATGTTGGCAAAGTTCAGCTTCAGCCCGAGCGCCACCGACACTTCCAATGTGACGACCGCGGCGACGAGCAGCGGCAACAGGGTCAGCAGCACGTCGCGCGCACGGCGCAGCGTGACCGCCAGCAGCAACAGGATCGCGCCGAGGGCGAAAATGCCGGCCTCGACAAAGGCGCGCACCACGGTGTTGCCGGCCTCGTACAGCAAGACCGCGGGCCCCGTCGCGTTGGGCGCGATCGCCAGCACCGCGGTGACGAAGTTTCGCACTGCCGCGGTGTCGTCGGGGTCGCCCTTGGGCAGCACCTCGACCCGCGCCCGCCCGTCGGGCAGCACCCATTGCCGCTTGAGGTCGGACGGGATCGTGTCGCGCCCGACTTGCGCCGGGCTCAGCGCCTGGCGCAAATCGGCGAGGGAGGTGCGCAGCGGCTCGACAACCGCGTTCGCCACGCGCCCGCGCGCGGCCTCGTCGGCGTGGGCGAGCTTGGTCAGCAGCGCCGACAGGCGGCGCGCCGCCTCGGCGCCGGGTCCGTGACGGCCGGCTGCAATGTGCGCCAGGTCCGCCGCCGTCGCCGTCAGGGCGTCGACATTCTGGGCGTCGGTCGGCGCGGGCTCGACCGTCGCCGGGTGGAGCGAGGGGCCGATCTTGGCGGCCGCGTCGCGGATCAGTTGGAGCTTGCGGCCCTGGCCGCTCGGCACCAGCGCGTCCAATGTCGACGCCCGCTGAACCTGCGGCAGACCTGCCAGCCGCCGCGCCAGCGCATCGGCGGCGTCGAGCCCCGGGGTCATGATCTCGATCGCGTTGGCCCCGATCTGCGGGTTGCGTCGTAATTTGAGAAAGGTCGCGACCGCCGGCGCGTTCGGGTTTTGCAGGTGGAGCGGGTTGAAGTCGAAGCGCAGGAAAAGGAGCAGCGGCGCGGCGGCGACGACCGCGACCGCGGTGACGGCCAGGACGGGAAAGCGCCGGCGCACCAGAAAGCGGTCGACTGCGGCCAAACCGGCAAAACCCATCGGCCGCCGCTCGAGCGGCGGCTTCAGCAGCGCCAAAAGCGCCGGCAACAGGGTAATGCTGGCGACAAAGGCGACGACCATCCCGGCGCCGGCGATCTCGCCGAGCTCGGAAAGGCCGCGATAGTCGGTCGGCACAAACGACCCGAACCCCACCGCGGTTGCGGCCGCCGCCAGCGCCAAGGGCGGCCCGGCCTTGCTCGCCGCGCTGCGCAGGGCCGCGCGCAGACTGCCGAGATCATGCCGCTCGGCACGGTAGCGCACGCTGAATTGAATGCCGAAATCGATGCCGAGCCCGATAAACAGCACCAGAAACGCGACTGAGATCAGGTTGAGCGCACCCACCATCAGGAGGCCGAGCGCCGCGGAGACCGCGAGCCCGGCGGCGATGCTGGCGACCACGGCGAAAATGATGCGGCCGGAGCGCAGCGCCAGCCACAAGATGAGCCCGACCGCGCACAGCGAGACCACGGCATTGAGCACGCCGTTCTGGGTTATGCTGGCAAAGCCGTCGTCGTTGATCGGGACCAGCCCGGTCAGCCGCACCCGCGCCTGATAGTCCTGCTCGAGCCGCAGCTGGCGCGCCGTCGCCACGATCGCGTCGGTCGCCCTGCGCCCCGGCTGCAGTGCGTGGTAGTCGAGCACCGGCTCGACTTCGACAAAGCGCTGCAGCTCGTCGGCCGAGGGGGCATGGCCGCTCGCCAGCTCCTGCCAGGAAAATGCCGCCGGCCGGCCGGCAAGCCCGGCTTGGACGGTGTCGGCCGCCATGTCGAGCGGGCGGGCCAGGGCGTCGAGCGGGAGGTAGCCGCCTTGCACGCCGGCGACACTGTCCGACAACGCGTTGAGGGCGCCGCGCAGGCTCGGGTCGGCGCTCAATGTTGCGATAAGCGGGCCGGCCTTGGACAGGCCGCCCGTCATCCGCGCCACCTCGCCGGTCGGCAGATACAACAGCCCGTCCCGCTCGAAAAACGCCCCGCCTTGCGGTTGGCGGACGGTTTTGAACAGGTCTTTGCGGGACGCCAGCGCGGCGACCAGCTTGGCGCTGGCCTCGTCGGTCTCTTCGGGCGATTTCGCGTCAATGACGACGATCACGTCGGGCTGCGGAAACGCACGCATGTATTGAAACGCGCGCTGCGCCCACGGCAGGTTTGGCGGAAACAGGGCGGTGGTGTCGGTTGTCACCGCAAAGTGGCGCACCGCGTAGACCGCGCAAAACCCAGCAAACACCATCGCCAAAAAGACCACCCACCAGGCGCGGCGGGTACAAAGGTCAACGAGGCGAAAGATAGCTGTCCCTAACATTCCGCGGCGGCCGAAATCCCCTGGTGCAGCGCGCGAAGAAACCCGAAGGCCGAAATCGTTGGCTGCTTGCATTTTGCAAACTGCCCGCCGCGCGTTTCTGTTCCATTAACGCCGGGGACGGGCGGGGAGGGACCGGCAGCCGCCCGACCGGGCAGGCATGGCTCGGGGGGCCGCTGGCGCGCTGCCTCCGACAGGGCGGGGCAGGGATCGGTCGGGGGCCGCTAACGCGGCTGGGTGAGGGGCGGCATCACCAGAAAGCCGGTGCTGTCGAGCACCGCCTCGACGCGTTGCCAGATCGGCTGCGCCGCCTCGACCGCGCGCCCGAGTGCCGTCACGCCGACATCGTCGTTCTGGCGCTTTTTGCCGCTCAGCCGGTCGTAGAGGAGTTGCGCCACCCCCTCCTCGCGCGGGAAGACGGTCAGCTGGACCGGCGCATCGGGCGCGATGTTGGCGGCCTCCTTGGCGAGGCGCAGCGCCACCTCGTAGCCGCCGAGCGCGTCGACGAGCCCGTTCGCCTTCGCTTCCTCGCCCGACCATACCCGGCCCTGCGCCACCGCCTCGACCGCGTCCGCGGTCATGTGGCGGCCGGCCGCGACGTGGTCCTTAAAGCCGCGGTAGGTCGCGTCCAAAAACGCCTGCAGGCGTGCCCGGGCGAGCGGTGAAAAATCGGAGGTGGCGCTGAACATCGCCGAGTTGGCGCCAAACGGCACCGCGTCGGTCGACACCCCGATCTTTTTCAACAAATCGGCGACGACGAGCTTGCCCGCCAAGACGCCGATCGACCCGGTCAAGGTGGCCGGCTCGGCGACGATTTTGTCGGCGGGTGCCGCGACGTAATAACCGCCGGAGCCCGCCACGTCGCCCATCGACACGATCACCGGTTTCGCGCGCTCGCGCGCAAAGACGACATCGTGCCAGATCGTCTCGGAGGCGACGACCGACCCGCCCGGGCTGTCGATGCGGAACAGGATCGCGCGCACCTCGGGGTCGCGCACCGCGTCGCGAAAGGCGCGCGTCATGTCGCTCGCCGCCATTTCTTCCGACCCGGCAAGCGGGTTGGGCGGCCCGCCGCCGCGGACGATCAGCCCCGAACCGTAGATCAGCGCGATCCGCTCGCCCCGGCGATATGGCCGCCCGGCGCTGTCGAGATAGGTCGGGAGGCTGACGATCTCGGCGTCCGAGCCGGCCCGTTTGTGCGCCTCGGCAATCGCCTCGTCGCGATAGCCGAGCCGGTCGACGAGCTTTTGCCGCAGCGCCTCGGCGGGAAGCAACGGCGCCTGGTCGATCGCGGCGCGCACCGCCGCCGGCGACAGCTTGCGCGCTTGGGCGATCCCGTTCACCACCTGTCCGGAGATCGAGGTCAAGAGATCCTCGACCTCCTCGCGCGCCGGCAGGGTCATCTTGGTTTCGGTCAGGACGTTCGCCGCCGTCTTGAACTGCCCGCGATGGTCGAACTCGGGGTCGATCCCCAACAGGTCGAGCGTGCCTTTGACAAAGATGCTCTCGGCATAGAGCCCGGTCAGGCCGAGGCTGCCCATCGGCTGGAGCCAGATCTGGTCGAACGCGGTCGACAGATAGTACGGGCGGGTCCCGGCCCCAAACTCGCCAAAGCTGTCGGCGAAGGCGATCGCGAACTTGCCCTTGGCGCGAAACGTGGCGACCGCGTCGCGCACCTGCTGGGCCTCGGCGAGCCCGATCTCGTCATCGCCGACGCGCGCGAGAATGCCTTTGACCCGCGGGTCGCTGCCGCCGGCTTCGAGCGCGTCGAGAAAGTCGCGCAGGGTCGGCTTTGCCCCGAGGATCAGCCGCCGCCAGCCGCTCTCGCCGCGGCCTTCGGCGAGGCCTTGGGTCAGGTCCGCCGACAGGACGATGTTGCCGGGGAGGGACGGCGCGCTCGGCCGCAGCCGCAGGATCGCCACGCCGGCGGCAATCACGAGCAGGACCGCAACCACCCCGATCCCGGCAAAAAAGCCGACCAGCAGGCGGCGCATGGGTCAGCCGTCGCCACCGAGCGCGCGCTGGCGCAGCAGGTGGTCGGCGAGCACGCAAGCCACCATCGCCTCGCCGACCGGCACGGCGCGGATGCCAACGCAGGGGTCGTGGCGGCCGTGGGTCGCGATCACGACCTCGTTGCCGTCGACGTCGACGGTGCGCATCGGGGTCAGGATCGAGCTCGTTGGCTTGACCGCGAACCGCGCCACGATGTCCTGCCCGGTCGAGATGCCGCCGAGAATGCCGCCGGCGTTGTTCGACAAGAACACGACCTTCCCATCCGCCATCCGCATCTCGTCGGCGTTGTCCTCGCCCCGGAGTGCCGCGGCGCCAAAACCGGCGCCGATCTCGACCCCCTTGACCGCGTTGATCGTCATCAGCGCGCGGGCAAGGTCGCCGTCGAGCTTGTCGTAGACCGGCTCGCCGAGCCCGGGCGGGACGCCGCTCGCGACGATTTCGATCACTGCACCGGCCGACGACCCGGCTTTGCGCACGCTGTCGAGGTAATCCGCCCAGGCGAGTGCTGTCGCCGCGTCCGGGCACCAGAACGGGTTCTCCTCGACCGCCCGCCAATCCCACTGGGCGCGGTCGATCGCGTAGGGCCCGATCTGCACGAGCGCCCCGCGGATCGCGACATCGGGGCCGAGGATGGCCCGCGCCACCGCCCCCGCCGCCACCCGCGAGGCGGTCTCGCGCGCCGAGGCGCGGCCGCCGCCGCGGTAGTCGCGCACCCCGTACTTTTTCCAATAGGTGTAGTCGGCGTGGCCGGGGCGAAACCGGTCGGCGATGTTGCGGTAGTCCCGCGACCGCTGGTCGGTGTTCTCGATCAACAGCTGGATCGGGGTGCCGGTGGTCACCCCGTCGAAAACGCCGCTCAGGATGCGGACAAGGTCCTCCTCGCGCCGCTGCGTCGTAAACCGCGACTGGCCGGGCTTGCGCTTGTCGAGCCAGCGCTGGATGTCGGGCTCGGCGAGGGCCAAGCGCGGCGGCGCGCCGTCGACGACGACGCCGATCGCCGGCCCGTGGCTTTCACCCCAGGTGGTAAAGCGGAACAACGTCCCAAACGAGTTGCCTGCCATTGCTTTTGCGACCGATCGGCTGGTGCCGTCATTCCCGCGCAAGCGGGAATCCAGGGACGATGACGCTTCGTCTGCCGCCCTGGACCCCCGCTTGCGCGGGGGTGACGATATAATCGGTGAAAGACATCACGCCCGTCACACGACCGAGATGTCGGGGGCGTCGACGGCCTTCATGCCAACCACGTGATAGCCGCAGTCGACGTGGTGGATCTCGCCGCTGACCCCGGCCGACAGGCTGCTCAACAAGTAGAGGGCGGCGCCGCCGACATCCTCGATCGTGACGTTGCGTTTGAGCGGCGAGTTCAGCTGATTCCATTTCAGGATGTAGCGAAAATCCCCGATGCCGGAGGCGGCCAAGGTCTTGATCGGCCCGGCCGAGATCGCGTTGACGCGGATGTTGTCGCCGCCGAGGTCGACCGCGAGATAGCGCACGCTGGCCTCGAGCGCCGCCTTCGCGACCCCCATCACATTATAATGCGGCATCACCCGCTCCGCTCCCGAATAGGTCAGCGTCAACAGGCTGCCGCCCTCGTCCATCAGCGGCGCCGCGCGGCGGCAGACATCGGTGAACGAGTAGCACGAGATTTCCAGGCTGCGCAGAAAGTTGGACCGCGTCGTCTGCACGTATTTCCCCTTAAGCTCGTCCTTGTCGGCAAAAGCGATCGCATGGACGACAAAGTCGAGCCGCCGCCACCGCCGCGCCAATTCATCAAACAGCGAATCGAGGTTTTCCTCGGAGCCGACGTCGGCCTCGACGACAAAGTCGCTGTCAAGGCTTTGCGCCAGCGGCCGCACCCGCTTGCCGAGCGCCTCGCCCTGATAGGTAAAGGCGAGCGCTGCGCCTTCTTCGGCGAGCGCCTTGGCGATGCCCCAGGCGATCGAGCGCTCGTTGGCGACACCCATTATAAGCCCGCGTTTACCCGCCATCAGCGGCATGGTCATCCCCGTTCTCGCTTCGCGGGTCATCCTATACAAAGGTGCAGAAGAGGGCCAATGGCCGGGGTGCGGAGGAGGGCCAATGGCGGCCGCCCCCCGAACACGATCGACGGCGCGGCGGCAGCGGCGCGGATAATTGCGCGCATGGGCCTGTTTACCAGATCGGGATCGTGCAAGGTTGTGGAATGTCGACTAACGCCGAAAAGCACCAGGTGCGCGACCGCGCCGAGGCATTGCGGGCCTCTGCGGCGACGGCTGCCGCCTTTTCGCTCTATTCGCTGCGCCGGTTCAACTCCGACGGCTGCTTTGCCGCCTCCGGGGCGCTGAGCTATACGGCGCTCGTGTCGCTCGTCCCGCTCGCCGCCATCGCGCTCGGCTCGCTGTCGGTGTTCCCGATCTTCAGCCAGCTTCATGACCAGATCCTGAGCCTCGTCTTCAAGTTCTTCATACCGTCGATCGGCGAGCAGGCGGGGTGGTGGTTCCGCGCCTTTGCCAATTCGGCGGCACAAACGACGGCGATCGGGGTCATCGGCATCGCCGCCACCGGGGTGCTGCTCCTGGTCACGGTCGAGGACCAGCTCAACCTGATCTGGCGGGTGACCGCACCACGCCCGTGGGGGCAGCGGGTGCTCGCCTACTGGACCTTGATCACGCTGGGGCCGCTACTGGTGGGGCTCAGCCTGTCATTGTCGACCTATTTCGAGATCGCCGCGCGCCGGGCCGGGTTCAGCCAGGAGGCGTTTCAGTGGCTGGAGAGCGGCTGGCTGCACGGCGCCGCGCGCACCGTGCCGGCGCTCCTCGAGCTCGTCGCGCTGACCTTGCTGTATTGGCTGATCCCCAACGGCGCGGTGCGCTGGCGCGACGCCGCGCTCGGCGCGCTCGTCGCCACCGTCGCGATCGAGATCCTGAAGGTCGGCTTTACGATCTACATCGGCGCCATGTCCTATTACCAGACGGTGTACGGGGCGCTCGCGGCGATCCCGATATTTCTGCTGTGGATGTACATTTCGTGGATGGCGGTGCTGCTTGGTGCCGAGGTTGCCGCGGCCGTGCCGCACTGGCGCATCGACGAGCGGATCGGAATGAGCTCGTTCGGCGGGGTGCAGATCGGGCTGAGCCTCGCGCTGATCGCCGTGCTGACGCGGGCGCAGCGCTCGGGGGAGCTGCGGACGACCCAGGCGCTCGCCGCCGAGCTCGGGGTCGCGACGACGGTCATCGACGAGCACATGAAACCGCTCGCCGCCGCCGGATTTGTGGCGCATACGCAGGAGGGCAGCTGGGTGCTGGCGTGGAACCCGGAGACCGCGACCTTGCGCGACCTCTATGACGCGCTGCATCTGCCGTTTGCCGGCAGCTGGCTGGGGGCGGCGTCGACGCCGTGGCAACAGCAGATCAAGCCGGCGATCGAGCGGATCGTCCGGGCGGAGGCGGGGGCGATGCAACTGACGATTGGCGCGTTGGTCGGCGAGGCCGGGGGCGGGGCTAGGCGGCGGCAGGGCTGGCCGAACCCGGCCGATCCGCTCCGCGAAAAAATCGGCTCGCAATAGGCGGTAGGGAAGCAAAGCATGGACGAGGTCGTCGACGCCGAACCGTTCCCGGCCTTCGCGCGCTGGTTCGCCGCCGCCGCCGCCGCCGAGGAGGACGCCAACGCGGTGATCCTGGCGACCGCGACGCGGGGCGGCGCCCCGGCGGCGCGCGCCGTGCTGCTGAAAGGATTTGATGAGCGCGGGTTTGTCTTTTACACCAACCTCGAAAGCCGCAAATCCGAGGAGCTGGCCGGCAACCCGCAGGCGGCGCTATGCTTTTTGTGGAAGTCGCTGCGCCGCCAGGTGCGGGTCGAGGGTCCGGTCGCGGCGGTCTCGGCGGACGAGGCCGACGCCTACTTCGCCAGCCGGGCGCGCGACAGCCGGATCGGCGCGTGGGCCTCGCAGCAGTCGCGGCCGCTTCCCAGCCGAGCCGTGCTCGAAGCGCAGGTCGAGAAGCTTGCCCGGCGGTTCGGCGACGACGAGGTGCCGCGGCCGTCCTTCTGGTCGGGCTTTCGCGTCGCGCCGCGGCGGGTCGAGTTCTGGCAAGAGCGACCCTCGCGCCTGCACGACCGTTGGTTGTTTGTTCGCGAGGGCGGCGGATGGCGGCGCGAGCGGCTCTTTCCGTAATCCACGGGCCCGAGGCCGACCGGCTGCGGCGGCGGGCGACCTACGCCTCGGTCGCGCTCGCATTGCTGCTCGTCGCGGTAAAGCTCGCGGCTTGGCTCGACACCGGCTCGGTCGCGCTGTTGTCGAGCGTTGTCGACTCGATGCTCGACGCCGCGGCCGCGGCGGTCAACCTGCTGGCGGTGCGCCATGCGCTGACCCCCGCCGACCGCGAGCACCGCTTTGGCCACGGCAAGGCGGAGCCGTTGGCGGTGCTCGGCCAGTCGGCGTTCATCACCGGCAGCGCCCTGCTGCTGCTCGCCGAGGCGGTGCGCCGGCTGCTCCAGCCGGCCGCCGTCCACAACCCGCCGCTCGGCGTCGCGGTCATGGTGTTCTCGATCATGGTCACGGTGGCGCTTGTCGCCTACCAGCGTCACGTCGTGCGCCGCACCGGGTCGATCGCGATCAGCGCCGACGAGCTGCACTACCGCGGCGACGTGATCCTGAACGCCAGCGTCATCGCCGCCCTCGTGCTCGGCGGGTTCTTCGGCCTGCCCATCCTCGACCCGCTGTTCGGCGCCGCGATCGGGCTGTGGATCATCTGGTCGGCGCTCGGGCTGGCGCGGCTGTCCTTGACCCAGCTGATGGACCAGGAATTGCCGGACGACGAGCGCGAGCGGATCCGGGAGATCGCGCAGTCGCATCCCGAGGTTGCGGCGGCGCACGACCTGCGCACGCGTGTCGCGGGGCCGACCGCCTTTATCCAGCTTCACATCGAAATGGACGGTGAGATGAGCCTGATCCGAGCGCACGAGATTTCGGACGAGGTCGAGGCCAAGCTGCGCGCGGCTTATCCCAGCGCCGAGATCATCATCCACCAGGATCCCGAGGGGATCGAGGAGCCGCGCTCGCGCTTTCCGCGCCGCGTCGCCGTGTCATGAGCAACGAGCGCAGGGTCCTCTTGCTGACCGGCGCCAGCCGCGGCATCGGGCATGCCACGGTGCAGCGCTTCAGCGACGCCGGCTGGCGGGTCATCACCTGCTCGCGCGACGCGGTGCCCGCCGAATGCAAGCGCGACCCGAACTGGAGTCACCACATCACCGCCGACCTCGGCGAGCCCGCCGATTTGAAGCGCTTTGTCGCCGAAGCCATGGATTCCATCGACGGCGCGCTGCACGCGCTCGTCAACAACGCCGGGGTCTCGCCAAAGTCGCCGACCCGCGAGCGGCTCGGCATCCTCAACGGCGACCTCGAAGAGTGGCACCGGGTGTTTCACCTGAATTTCTTTGTGCCGCTGATCCTGTCGCGCGCCTTTGCCTCGGCGCTGAGCCGCGGCACCGGCGCGATCGTCAACGTCACCTCGATCGCCGGTCATCAGGTGCATCCGTTCGCCGGCTCGGCCTATGCGACCTCGAAAGCCGCGTTGTCGGCGCTGACCCGCGAGATGGCCGCCGACTTCGCCCGGCTCGGGGTGCGCGTCAACGCAGTGGCGCCGGGTGAGATCGAGACCGCGATGCTGTCCCCCGAAACCGCGGTGCTGCTGCCGCGCATCCCGCTGCACCGGCTCGGCGTCCCGTCCGATGTCGCCGGCACGATCTTTTTCCTGTGCAGCGACGACGCGGCCTATGTCACCGGCACCGAGATTTCGGTCAACGGCGGCCAGCACATCTATTGAGGCGGCTGCTAAGGCGGGTGGGCCGGCGAGCGTGCCGGGAAAATCCGATTGACCAAGCCCGGCGCGCGACATCCACCCGAGCCCGGTCGTCCACTCGCGCCCGGCGGCGCCGTTAGGCGGCGCCGAGCGCCGTCTCTCCACCTTCGGCGCGGGCCTTCGCGCGGTTCTCAAACGCAATCGCATGCCCCGGGCGCGTCATCACCCAAAACAGCAAGTCAACGTCGGCGGCACGCGCTGGATTCTCGTGGCCCTGCTGACCATCCCGCGGCTCGCGTCGGCCGGGCCGCCCTACGTGACCGATGACCCCGAACCGACCGAAACCGGGCATTTCGAGAATTATCTTTATACCCAAGGCACAGTGGTGTCCGGCCAGGCTTTCGATCCGGGCGCGGGTGTCGAGATCGATTACGGCGCGTTCGCGAACACCCAGCTGACCTTGGATCTGCCGCTCAACCCCAATCCTGGGCCGGGCGGGATCGGGCTGGTGTGGCCGCCCCTCGGCGGCGGCGTCAAATACCGCTTCATCCAGGAAGATCAAGACGGCTGGCGGCCGCAGGTGGCGATATTCCCCCAGGTCTTCATCCCGGTCGGCCCCGCTTCGCGCGGCGCGCCGACGACCGAGCTTGTGCCGATCTGGATGCAAAAGTCTTTCGGGGCTTGGACCACCTTCGGCGGCGGCGGGTACACCAACAACCCCGGGGCCGGCAATCGGAATTTCCTGATCTACGGCTGGGCATTGCAGCGCCAGGTCGCCGACAAGCTGGCGCTGGGCGGCGAAGTGTTCGGCGAGACGCCCGATACGGTTGGCGGCCGGCCCCGCGCGGCGGTCGGGCTCGCGGCGCTCTATGATTTCAGCGACGCCTGGCACCTCGTCGGCTCGGTCAACACCGGGATCGTCGACGCCCGCCAGAGCGATCGGTTTTCGTTCAATCTTGCCGTCAAATGGACGCGCTGACGCGGCCGCCTCAATGAAGCCATCGTTGGATTTGCCTAAGGCATAATACCGCCGTCGATGGTCGGGTTGCCGTCGGCGCTCGGCCCGCGACAAGGGTGTGCCGGGACATCCACGCTCGCATCAGACGAATGCTTTGATAACCAGAGAGGCGACACCGGCGATCACGACGCCCAGCAGCCATTTGATCACGGCAATATCAGTCTCAATCTTGCCAAATCGCGTTTTCATAAGCGGCCAGCCCCTCGGCTGCAGCGCGTGCCTTTTCTTCCGGCGCGCCGGAAGAAACAAGCGCGTCATAGGTTTTCGAGAGCATCACAGCCATAATGTGCTTGTCTCCTTGTCCAGCCGACAGCGGAAAGATCGGGGCTGGCCGGTCGATCGGCAACCCGCTATCGGCGGCGGCGCTCGGCTCAACCGGGCGAATTTGGAAGCTCGCGGGCCGCCGCCCGCCAGGGGCGGTCAAGCGGCGTGGGGCAGGGCGAGGCGGGCCCAGGCATCGGCGAGGCCTTCGACCAGCGCCGCGATGTCGGCGTCGCTGTGCAACGGCGTCGGCGTCAGCCGCAGCCGCTCCTTGCCGCGCGGCACAGTCGGGTAGTTGATCGGCTGCACATAGATGCGATGGCGCTGCAGCAACATATCCGAGGCGGCCTTGCACAATTCGGCGTCGCCGACCATGACCGGGACGATGTGGCTCGGCGACGGCATCACCGGCAGCCGCGCCTCGGCCAGGCGACGCTTGAGCAGCGCGGCGCGCTCCTGGTGGTGGTCGCGCTCGAGCTGGCTCGCTTTCAGGTGCCGGATGCTGGCGAGCGCCCCCGCCGCCAGTGCCGGCGGCAGCGAGGTCGTGAAGATGAACCCCGGCGCGTGGCTGCGGATAAAGTCGACGAGTGCCGCCGAGCCCGCGACATAGCCGCCCATCACCCCGAACGCCTTGCCGAGCGTCCCCTGGATCACCGTCGGGCGGTGCATGACGCCGTCGCGCTCGGCAATGCCGCCGCCGCGCGCGCCGTAGAGCCCGACCGCGTGGACCTCGTCGAGGTAGGTCATCGCCCCGAACCGCTCGGCGGTGTCGCACAGCGCCTCGATCGGCGCGATGTCGCCGTCCATCGAATAGACCGATTCAAAGCACACGAGCTTTGGCCGCTCGGCGCCGATGCCGGCGAGCAGGTCGCCGAGGTGGTCGGGGCTGTTGTGGCGAAAGACGAATTTTTCGGCGCGGCTGTTGCGGATGCCGGCGATCATCGAGGCGTGGTTCTGCGCGTCCGACAGCACCACCGCACCCGGCAGCTCGCGCGCCAAGGTCGACAGGACGGTCTCGTTGGCGACGTAGCCGGAGGTGAAGATCAGCGCCGCCTCGCGCCCGTGCAGGTCGGCGAGCTCACGTTCGAGCAGCAGGTGCAGCCGGCTGTTGCCGGAGATGTTGCGGGTCCCGCCGGCGCCGGCGCCGAGCGCCTGCAGCGCCTCCGCCATCGCCGCGAGCACAGCGGGATGCTGGCCCATGCCGAGATAGTCGTTCGAGCACCACACCGTGACCTCGGCGCCGATCCGGTGGTCGTAGGCGCGCGGAAACGCGCCGCAGCGCCGTTCGAGGTCGGCGAAGACGCGGTAGCGCCCCTCGCGGTGCAGCGCGTCGAGGCGCCCGGAGAAAAAAGCCTCGTAATCCATCGCCGCCATGATCCCCAGGACAATGCGAGTCTAGCATATAGGCGGGTTGCGGCATCAGGCGACCTGTCGCACCTGCCCAATCGCCGAAGCTACGGTCAAGATGTCGCAAGTCCGGTTTATTTTCGTTAAATGCGCGCCACCCCCCTGAGAGCGGTTACTCGGGTGGGGGGAAAGCGCTGGTGACCTGACCCGGGGCGGCCGTGGTGAAGTGGTTGACAGAGCTCTCAACCCCATCGCTCTCACCACCGGACCCCATCGACGTCACCCTGTAGTAATAGGTGGTGTCAGGTTTCAGGTCGAGCATGCGCACCCGAAAGATCGTCTCGGGGTGGCCGCGGTTGAGCCGGATGTGCGATTTCGCGGTTTGGTTCAGGCTTTTGGGATCGGTCCCATAGTGTATGACCGCGAAATGGTCGTCGTCGCCGCCCGGGTTGGAGCTGGTCCATCTGACGATGGCGAGGTCGTCATGGGCGATCTCCAGCCCCGGCCCGTTGGTGATCTCGACGTGCTCGGCCCGCTTCTGCGGCGGCGGGTTTTGAGCGAGGATCGGACTGGAGCAGAGCAGGCTGGCGGCGGCGCCGATGATTGCCGGCTTCAACAATCGTCCGTTCATTGAACAAGCCCTGATTGACCTTTTTCCCAATAGAACAGGGATTGGGGATATGGGGGCACGTGCCCCCATATCCGCCCCGGTGCTATGGGATCGGCGTCGTCGGCAGCGGCGGGACATCGCAGATATCCGCCGCGCACGGGAATTGCGCAAGGTTCCAGGTGGGGATGAGATAGGCATTGCCCTGGTTCGATGCGGTCTCGCCCGGCGTGGTGGTCGAGCACTGGCCGGTAAAGGTATCGATGTTCTTGTAGGTGCTGACGGTCGGATTGGCCGGATTATAACCATCCGTCAGCGTTTCCAGGAACGCGACGATCTGGTTCTCCTCCGTGTCGGTCAAGCCGAGGGCGCCGGTCGTCATGTCGATGTTGTTCTTGACCTCGGGTTGCGGCCAGCAGGTCACCCGTTCCACGGTTCCCGCCGGGCAGTGCCCCGAAGTCACAGGGTACGCATAAGTTTTGTACCCGTTGGGGTTCGGCACCGAGTCGCGCGTATTGTAGAAGTGCACCAGCTGCTTCAGGCTCTTGATGTAGCCGTTGTGGAAGAACTCTTTCTGGAAGTACGGCTTCCCTGTCCCGGCCTCGGTGGTCGGGCATTGCGGCGGGGTCAGCGCCACGTCGCGCGCCGTCATCACCTGCATTTGGCCGTCCGCCGTCGGCGCCAGCGGCAGCCACTCCGGCTGGTTGGGATCGGGGAAGCTTTGCGGGCCGCTCCGGAGGAAATTGCCCAGCCCCAAATCTCGGTAGCGCAAGCCGTCGGGATTGGGAGTAAACCCGACACCATCCGGTCTGCTCTCATAGAACAAGGAAATCCTGGGATTGAGCGGCAGACCTTCATTGGCAAAGCCGTGGCAGGTGAACAGCGGTTCTACGCTGGCCGTGTTGCCGGTGTCGGTCTCACCCGGGGTCAGGGTGGTGGATCTGCCGTCGACGTGGCAAGAGTTGCAGTTGCCTTTGCCGTTGAACAGCTTGTACCCGGCCATCTCGTCGGCGGTAAGCGTGACCCCTGCGGTGCCCTTCAAGTACCAGTCGAATTTCGAGTTGAACGGGCTGATGTCGTTTGAGCGTTCGAGGAATGACAGCGACTGCCCCCAGTGATCATAGATATTGGTCGCCTTGGTGCGGTCGACCGCGCTCAGCGCAACCGGCGTGGTGTTGCTGCCAAACGCCCCTTGCGGGGTGGAGCAGACCTGCTCGGTGTTGGAGGGCCAGTTGATGTCGAAGTCGGCGCCCCAAACCAGCTCAAAGAGCGGTCGGTACACCGCCTGGGATAGCTTCCACGCGATGCAAGCGATGTCGGGGCTGCCCATTTCCAGCGGATCGACCGGCGGCCCCTGTGCCTGTTCGGCGTCGGGGGCCTGCAGCTTCATCCCGGTTGCACGCCCATCCCAGAAGTTTCCGCCGAAGAACAGGTCCTGTGTCGTGTTGTAGTTGAGCACGGGGAAGGTGTGCGAATACGTGTACCGCTGAGCGGTCCGTTTGGCGGCCCGGTAATGGTACGATCCGGGGTAGGCGACCATCGTCAGATTGACGGATGGGATCGGCCCACTGAAGCCGGTGTAGGGCATATGGCAAAAAGCACAAGCCTCGTCGCGGAACGGAGATATGTTCTCGTCGAAATTCAACAGGCCTCCTAGTATCCGCTGTGCGTCATACCCGTTCGGGACAAGTATTGGGGGGTTGCCCGAATAAGTCGGCGTTGGTGTCAATGCCTGCCACTCGGCGAAATAGCGATTGAAGATGGTTTGGACCTCGCGCCGAACCCGCGATATCTCCGAATCCAGATTGGCCGGCAGAATGCCGGACGGGTAAGGGTTGTAAGGTGGCGGGGTCTGCGCTCGCACCTCGACCGCCCCGACAAGCGGGACGCTCAGAACCCCGAGCAACATTGCGAAAGCCGTTCTTAGGAATGTCCGTGTGTCTCGACGCATCGGTGTTCCCTCCTCGGCTCGGGACTTGGCGATCCTGGTTGACTTCAGCCCATTGCCGCGGCCCAACTTTTAAAGGTTCTGGTTAGCTACCGTCACCTCCGCTACCGGCCCATATCGTCCGTTCGTCACCGCTGTTGAGCGTACCATTCTCGTTTAGGTTAATCTGATAGCAAGGTTCGGATCGGGCTCGAAACCCCACAAAAGCCATTTCATGGTAAATTTTTGTAAGGACACCGTAACACATTGTAAACGTCCAACAAAAGCATCGGTCTAGATGGTGACAGATCGTTCAACCCTGCGGATGCGCGTCAAAAAGGGAGTGTGTTAAGGTTACTGCCGAAACTTGCGAGGAGGGAGGAGACGATGCGGATATCGACAAAACTCACCATCGCAATGTCACTCGCGGCCGGTGTTCTCTATGTCTCATCCGGGAGCGCGGCCGCCGACCAGATCGGGTACGCGGTAGACGATACCCTAAACCTTTTCAGCGTGGATCTGACGACCGCCACCGCAACGCCGATCGGCTATACGGGTCAGCTTCTGGAGGGCCTGGCGGTCTCGCCTACCGGCAGCCTGTTCGGAACCGATGACTATGGGAACCTGTATTCCGTCAGCAAGACCACCGGCGCAACAACGCTCATCGGCTATACCGGCTTGGGGGACGTCGAGGGCCTGAGCTTCAGGGGTTCAACCCTGATCGGCACCGACTTCAGCGGCTCGGGCGGCCCGACCACGGTATATTCGATCAGTACAACCAACGCCGTACCCACTGCAATCACCAGCTTTCAGCAGGGCCCAGTGCGCGCAATGGCGACGGTAAACACGAACACAGTCGATGTCGCCAGTGATTCACCGGTCTCGCAATCGCTGGTGCAAGTCAATCTCTTGACCGGCGCCAATTTTAATTTGGGTCAGCTGCCCACCAACGGTTTGTCTGTCACGGGTACGGATCTTATCTCTGCGCTCAACTTCGGAACGGACGGGACGCTCTACGCCCTGGACGCTCTTGGAAACGACTACATCATCAGCAGCAATGGGGCGGGCACCCTGGTCGGCAACACCGGCGGTCAGGACTGGCTCGACCTCACCATGGCGTCGTTCGGCGTTCCCGCCGACCCTCCTGCGCCGGTGCCCGAGCCCAACAGCGTGGCATTGCTCATGATCGCGGCGCTCGGCCTGATGGGTGTTCGTGCATGGCACAAATCTGGCGGCTCGCCGCGAAGCTAGTCGGCGCTGTGTATCGCTGAACCCGCCGCGACCGCGGCAATGTCCGCCTCGCTGTACGGCGGCAGGCGGAGTCAGCCGCAGCCGTTTCGGGTCGCGCGGCACAACCCTATTTCTTGGGCCTATTTCCTTGGCCTATTTCTTTGGCGAGCACACAAAGGTCGCACGCTCCGGCAGCAATATCGGGCAAAACTCGAGCTTCCAGTCGTTGGCGACGCGGGTCGCCACGGTCTGCGGCGTGCATTCGCCTTGTGCCGCTTTTTGCACGGTGTCGCGCGAGGTCACGACCATGTCGTAGCAGATCGCGACGCGCGGCCCCCGGTCGCTGACGCCGGCCGCCGGCGGCTGCGGGTAGCTCGGGAAGGGGGCGAGCAGCGAGCAGCCGGCAAGCGCAGCACCGCCCGACAGGAGGATCGCGGCCGCCGCCCGCAGGCTCACGCGGCCAGTGCCCGTTCGAGAAAGGCGGCGCAGCCGAGGAGCCGCGCGTCGTCGCCGAGGCGGCCGACCAATTGCACCGCGGTCGGCAGTCCGCTGTCGCCCCAATATGCCGGGAGCGCCGCGCAGGGTGTTCCGAGCAAGGTCCACATCCGGTTGAAGACCGGGTTCCCGGTATAGCCGAGCCCGGCCGGCGCCTCGCCCGGTGCGGCCGGCGTCAGGATCGCGTCGCAGCCGCCAAAGAACTTCGCCAGCCCGGCCCGCGCGGCCTCGGCCACCGCGCGCGCGGCGTCGTAGTCCGCGGCGCCGACCGCCATCCCGGCATCGAGCAGCTGCGCCAGCCGCGGCGACAGCTCGGCGCTGTGCCGGGTGCGCTCGTAGGCGAGCGCGCGGCACGTCTCGAACCCCATGATCCTGTCCTGCGCCTCGGTCAGGCCCTGATGGTCGGGGGCGATCGCCAGTTCCTCGACCACGGCACCGGCGCGATCGAGCGCTGCCCGCGCCATGTCGAGTGCTGCGGCGGTCGCCGGCTCGGCCTCGTCCCACATCGGCGTGCGGTAGAGGCCAAAGCGCGGCGCGCGCTCGGGGATCGCCAAATGGCGCAATGCCGGGCGCTCGCTCAGCACCCCGGCAAAGAACGCCGCGTCGTCGACGGTGCGGGCATAGACCCCGACCGTGTCGAGGCTGTCGGCGAGCGGCTTGACGCCGGCGCGGCTGATCAGCCCAAAGCTCGGCTTGTAGCCGAAAACCCCGCAGAACGAGGCCGGGCGGATCACCGAGCCTGCGGTCTGCGTCCCAAAGCCGAGCGGCGCCATGCCGTCCGCGACCGCCGCCGCCGAGCCGCTCGACGAGCCGCCGGGGGTGTGCGCCGGGTTGTGCGGGTTCGCGGTCCGGCCCGGGGTGAAGGTCGCGAATTCGGTGGTGACGGTCTTGCCGAGCACGACCGCACCCGCGGCGCGGGCGAGCGCCACGCAGGCGGCGTCGGCGGCCGGCCGGTGGCCGCGGTAGATCGGCGAGCCGTAGGCGGTCGGCATGTCGCACGTGTCGATCAAATCCTTGACCGCGATCGGCACGCCGTGCAGCGGCCCGCGCGGGGCCTCGCGGTCGCGCTGGCGCGCTTCGGCCAGGGCCTGCTCGCGATCGAGGTACTGCCACGCGCCGACGACCTCCTCGCGCGCCGCGATCCGCTCGAGGTAGGACGCGGCCAGCGCCTCGGCGCTCAGCCGGCGCTCGGCGATCTGCCGGGCGGCCTCGCGGGCGGTCAGCGATCGCGGCTCGGTCATCGCGATGTCCTCGTCGTCGGGTGCAATGCTCGTGTCCTGAACCAGAAATCCGCAATAGGCAACATCGTCGTCCCGACGAGGCCGCGACCCGCTTCGGCCAAGGCCAGCCCGCTTCGCCGCGCCCGCCCTTGGGTTAGCGGGTGTTCTCTTGGAACTGCACCAGGAGCGCGTTGCCGCGCCTGACCGCGTCGTCGAGGCCGGCTTGCGCGCCTTCCTTGCCGGCAAAGACCGCTTCCAGATCCTCGGCGACGATGTCGCGGATGCGCACCAGGTTGCCGAGGCGCAGCCCGCGCGAATTCTCGGTCGGCGGCTTCGCGGTCATCTGCAGCACCGGGATTTCGCGGTCCGGGTTCTTGGCGTAAAACCCCGACGCCTTGGTCGCTTCATAGGCGGCCGTGGTGATCGGCAGATAGCCCGTCACCTCGTGCAGCTTTTGCTGCAGGTCGGTCTGCGACAGAAAGGTGAAGAACCTGGCCACCCCCTTGTAGTCCTGCGGCGGCTTGCCGGCCATGACCCATAGGCTGGCGCCGCCGATGATCGAGTTTTGCGGCGCCCCCGCGACATCCGGGTAATACGGCAGCTCGGTCATCCCGAACTCGAACTTGGCGCCGCTTCGAAAGGTGCCGTAGGCTCCGGACGAGGTCTGGATCATCCCGCATTCGCCGTCGATGAACTTGCCCTCGGGCTCGCTGGTGCGCCCGCCATAGTCAAAGCTTCTGTCCTTCTCGGCCGCGGCGAGGTTGGCGACGTGGCGGACGACGGTCGGGTTGTTGAATTCGAGCCGCGCGTCGGGGCCGTCGAACCCGTCCGCCTTGCTGGCAAACGCGAGATTGTGCCAAGCGCTGAACTGCTCGATCTGCGTCCAGCTGATCCAGCCCGCGGTAAAGCCGCACGGCACCCCGGCGGCGCGCAGCTTTTTGGCGGCGGCAAAAGTTTCGGGCCAGGTCTTGGGCGGCTTGTACGGGTCGAGCCCGGCCTTTTTGAACAGCTCCCGGTTCCAGTAGACGATCGCGGTCGAGCTGTTGAACGGCAATGACAGCATCCGGCCGTCGGCGGTGCTGTAATAGCCGGTCACCGCCGGCAGATAGGCATGCGGGTCGAACCGCTCGCCCGCGTCCTTCATCAATTGGTAGACCGGCATCACCGCGCCCTTGGCGGCCATCATCGTCGCGGTGCCGACCTCGAAGACCTGCAGAATGTCGGGGCCCCGGCCGGCGCGGTAGGCGGCGATGCCGGCGTTCATCGTCTCGGCGTAAGTGCCCTTGAACACCGGCACGACCTTGTATTCGCTCTGCGAGGCGTTGAAGTCGGCGGCGATCTCGTTGACCACGGCGGCGTTGGCCGCGGTCATCGCGTGCCACCATTGCAGCTCAACCGGCTGGGCCGCCGCGCCGCCGGCCATCACGAACCACGCCGCCGCGAATCGCGCGACCGCCACGACCACCCGTCTCATCACGCCCCCCATTTGCGGCCCGCTGCCGCGAACCAGTGCCCCGAATCCGGATTTCGCGACATCGACAGCATCGCCTTCCCGACGAAAGTCGGGATCCACGGCGGCCCTAGATACCGGCTTTCGCCGGAAAGAGGAGGAAGAAGTTGCGGCGCGTCGATTGGGCGAATTTCCGACCCCTCCGACTAGAGCCGATGTCGCGTGAATTCGACCGCGCAAACCGAACCCGGCCTTGCAGGCCTGGCGCCGGCGAAGGGTGCGCATCGATCGGCGGCTGCCCAAGCGCGAACCCGCTTGCGGAATCAAGACAGGGGCGAAAAGCTTTTGTGGCGGTTGCGGGCGGCGCGACCGGCGGTCCTGCGGCAGGCGAGGCAAATGGCGGGTTTTGGCGGCACCTCGAGCAGCCGGCTGCGGCCGGCAAGCGAATCGGCGCTCACCGAGATCGGTCGCGCGGCGGTGGCGCTCGACCTCGGCGCACCGCTCGCGATCCGCGTCAGCCCGCGGGCGCGCCGCGTCGGGCTGCGCGTCGACGCCGCCCGGCGCCGCGTTGAGCTGGTCCTGCCGCATGGCGTACCGCCGGCGCTGGCGTTGCACTTTCTGCGCGAGAAGCGCGGGTGGGTCGTGGCACGCCTCGACGCGCTGCCGCGGCCGGTGCCGTTTGTCGAGGGGGCCCTCGTCCCGGTGCTCGGGGTGCCGCACCGTATCCGCCGCTCGCTCGATCCGGCGGCGCCGCCGGTGACGATCGCCGACCGCGAAATCCGGGTGCGCGGCGAGCCCGCGCATCTGCCGCGCCGGGTGCGCGCCCACCTCGCCGCCCTCGCGCACGACGAGCTCGCGCGGCGGGCGCGGCCGCTTGCCGCCCAGATCGGGCATAAGGTCGCGCGGGTCAGCGTGCGCGACACCAGGAGCCGCTGGGGCAGCTGTTCGTCGACCGGCAACCTGTCCTTCAGCTGGCGGCTGGTCTTCGCCCCGGAGGAGGTCGTCGACTATGTCGTGGCGCACGAGGTGGCGCACCTCGCCGAGATGAACCACAGCCCGCGCTTTTGGCGGCTCGTCGAGACGCTGTCCCCCGGAAACGCCCGCCATCGGCGCTGGCTCGACCGCCACCGCGCCGAATTGCTGGCCTATGGCTGACCGGCTGCGGCCGGCCGCGGCAGCCGGCGGTTCTCTCCCCGCATGATCCACAGCAGCAATGCCAGGCCGGGCAGGCAGGCGGCGGTGCTGAGCAGGAAGAACGGGGTCCAGCCGAGCGCGTCGGCGAGCGCGCCGCCCGACGCCGACAGGGTCGTGCGGCCGACCGCCGCCAACGACGACAACAGCGCGTACTGGGTCGCGGTGAAGGCGATGTTGCACAGGCCCGACAGGTAGGCGACAAACGCCGCCGAGCCCATCCCGCCGGTCAGGTTCTCGACCCCGATCGTCAGCGCCAACGCGACGAGGTTGTGCCCGGCCGCGACCTGCGCCGCGTACATCAGGTTCGACAGCATCTGCAGGACGCCGCACAGGAAGAGCGCGCGCATGACGCCGAGCCGCAGCACCACGACCCCGCCCAGCGCGAGGCCGCCAAGGCTCGCGGCAAAACCGTAAATCTTGCCGATGTTGGCGAGCTCGACCTTGGTGAAGCCGAGCGACACGTAAAGCGGGTTCGACATCGTGCCGGCGAGCGCGTCGCCGAATTTGTAGAGGATCACAAAGGCGAGGATCACGAGCGCGCCCTCGCGCGTCAGCATGTCGCCAAACGGGTCGAGCACCGCGCGCCGCAACCACGCCGCAAGCCGCGCGGCGGCGGCGCCGGGCAGCGCCTCGGGTGCCGCGACGCCGTCCGGCTCCGGCGTCAGCCAGACCGTGACCATGCCGACCAGCATCAACGCCGCCATCAGCCCGTAGGCAAAGCGCCAGCCGCCAAAGCTCGCCGCGTAGAGCGCGCCGGCGGACGCCGCCAGCATGCCAAAACGGTAGCCCCATTGCGTCGCCGCGGCACCGGCACCCTGCTCCTCGGGGCGCAGCAATTCGATGCGGTAGGCGTCGATCACGATGTCCTGGCTCGCCGACAGAAACGCGACGGCGAGCGCGAAGAGGGCCGTCAGGCCGGGCGCCGAGCGCGGGTCGACGACGCCGAGCGCCAGGATCGCCAGCGCCAGCACCGGCTGGATCGCCAACGCCCAGCCGCGCCGCCGCCCCAGGCGCCGGCTCAGCCCCGGGATCGGCATCCGGTCGATCAGCGGCGACCACAGAAACTTGACGCTGTACGGCACCCCGACCAGCGCGAAGAGCCCGATCGCGGTGCGCGAGACGCCGATCTCGGCGAGCCGGAACGACAGGGTCGCAAAGGTCAGCGCCAGCGGCAGCCCGCTCGAAAACCCCATCAGCAGCACCGCGACCAGCCGCGGCCGGCGGTAGATTGCGAGCGACGAGAGCCACGCGACTGGGAAGAGCGGTGGCCGTTCGGCCGAAAGCCCCTCACCCCCGCGCGCGGGTCCCTCCCTCTCTCCGCGCGCCGAGCGAGGGGAAATCTGCGGCTCCCTCGCCCCGCTTGCGGGGAGAGGGCTGGGGTGAGGGGCCATCCGGCTGGTTCCGGAAGACGCCGCTTACGGCTTCGGGTTCGCCTTCTCGGCGTCGGCGGCGACCTGCATCCTGACGATCTTGTCGGGGTTCGACACCGCGCCGTTGCCGGCGGGGTCGCCCTTCTTGATCTGGTCGACGTATTCCATGCCGGAGACGACCTCGCCCCAGATCGTGTATTTGCCGTCGAGCGAGGGGGCCGGCGCGAACATAATGAAGAACTGGCTGTCGGCGCTGTCGGGGTCGGAGGTGCGCGCCATCGCGACGGTGCCGCGGACAAACGGCTCCTTTGAAAACTCGGCCTTGAGCGGGTGGCCGGAGCCGCCGGTGCCGTCGCCTTTCGGGTCGCCGGTCTGCGCCATAAAGCCGTCGATCACCCGGTGAAAGGTCAGCCCGTTGTAAAAGCCGCGGCGGGCCAGCGCCTTGATCTGGGCGCAGGTTGCGGGCGCCAGGTCGGGGCGCATCTTGATGACGACGCGGCCTGCCGGCACGTCGAGGTAGATCGTGTTTTCGAGGTCCGCCGCCATCGCCTGTCCTCCGTAAACGAGCGCGATGACCAGCAGGACGAGCCGAGCGAACGCTGCCATCACTGGTTTTCCGACTGTCCGATAGGAGGCCGCGACCTTATCCGAACATCAGCCGCGGCGAAAGCGGCTCACGGGCGAAAGCGGGTCACGGGCGAACGCGGGTCAGGTCCCGCGCGCGTACCAGCCGCCGCGCCGGAACCGATCGAGATAGCTCGGCAGGATCCCCTCGACGGCGGTCGGCGCGATGCCGAGCGCCGCCAAGGTCAACGCGCCCGACGAGACGACGTTGTCGCGCTTCAACAGCTCGACCTGGTCGACGGTCAGCGGCGGGCGCGGGAGAATCGACATCAGCCGCGCCTGGAGCTCGGCGGCGCCGAACGGCAGGTCGACCAGCACCCGCTTGCGCCTGATCTCGGCCAGCAGCAATTCGATCAGCTCGCGCATCGTGTAGGTCTTGGGGCCGCCGAGCTCGTAGGTGCGCCCGGCCGTCGCCGGGTCTTCGAGGCATTTCAGCACCGCGTCGGCGACGTCGCCGACATAGACCGGCTGAAACCGGGTTTGCCCGCCGCCGATCAACGGCACCAGCGGCGAGATCATCGCGATCCCGGCAAAGCGGTTGAAGAACTGGTCCTCGGGGCCGAACACGACCGAGGGGCGCAGGATCGTCGCGGTCGGAAACGCGTCGCGCACCGCCGCCTCGCCCGCCGCCTTGGTGCGCGCGTAGGCCGAGGGCGAGCGCGGGTCGGCGCCGATCGCCGAGATGTGAACGAGCCGCGCGACGCCGGCCTCGCGGGCCAGCCGCGCCATCCGCGCCGGGCCCAAATGGTGCACCCGCTCGAAGGTCTGGGCGCCGCCCTCCTGCAGAATGCCGACGCAATTGACGACCGCTTCGTTGCCGGCGAGAAACGCCGGCAGCAGCTGCTCGTCGTCGATCGTGACGTCGACCGCGGCGATCTGGCCGACCAGGCCGAACGTCATCAGGAACTTCGCGTCCTCGGCATGGCGGCAGCCGACCGGGACCACGTCGCCGCGGGCGGCGAGCCGTTGGACGACATAGCGGCCGACAAAGCCCGATCCGCCGAGCACCGCGGTCCGGCGATTTCTCATCTGTCCCCCTTGCCGCGCGCCCGACCCCGTGGGCCGGCGCCCCTTTGTCTATAGCGCAGCCCGCGCGGCGCCGAAAGCCGGCGCGCCTTCTCTTTGGCGCCGGGGCGCGCTAAAACCGGGCCTTGATCGTGCATTCGCGGAGACGAGAGCAATGGCGCAGCAGACCCGGCTGAGCAACGCGTATCCGGTCCCCGAGCAGATGAAGGCCTGGGTGCTCGGCGGTCCGGGCGAGATCCTGCCGACCGAAAAGCCGGTGCCGCGGCCCGGCCCGGCCGAGGTGCTGGTGCGCATCGACGCGGTCGCGATCTGCGCCACCGACCTCGAAATCATGGCGCACGGGCTGCCGGCGATGGTCGAGGGCGGGCTGCCGTTCCACAAGAACTTCACGATCGGCCACGAATACATGGGGACGGTGGTCAAGCTCGGGCCGGCGGTCGACGAATACACGGTCGGCGACCGCGTCACGGTCGAGGTGCACGCCGGCTGCGGGCGCTGCGCGCGCTGCCGCCAGGGCATGTACACCGCCTGCCTGAACTACGGCGACGTCGGCAAGGGCCACCGCGCCAACGGATTTACGAGCGACGGCGGCTTTGCCGAATACGCGGTCAACAACGTCAACACGCTCGTTCACGTGCCCGACGACATGACCGACGCGGAGGCGACCCTGGTCGTCACCGCCGGCACCTCGATGTACGGGCTCGACGTGCTCGGCGGGCTGATCGCCGGCGAGGGCGTCGTCGTGACCGGGCCGGGGCCGATCGGGCTGCTCGGCGTCGCGGTGGCGAAGGCGCTCGGCGCCGACCCGGTGATCCTGACCGGCACCCGCGAGCGCCGGCTCGAGCTCGGTAAAAAGCTCGGCGCCGACCACGTCGTCAACGCCCGCGAGGAGGACGCCGTTGCCGCGGTCCGGCGGATCACCGGCGGCAAGGGCGTGCAGTTCGTCGTCGAATGCTCGGGGGCGCCGAACGCGCTCGACGAGGCGGCGCAGATGGTCGACCGTGGTGGGCGGATCTGCCTTGCCGCCTTCCCGCACGACAAGGTGCCGGTCGACCTCGCCTATCTCGTGCGCAACAACATCTACGTCTACGGCATCCGCGGCGAAGGGCAGAGCGCCACCCACCGGGCGATGGCGTTGATGAAGCAAAAGCGCTTCGACGCCGGGCTGATCCACACCCATACCTTCCCGCTCGCCGAGTTGCCGACCGCCCTCAAATACGCCCGCGAGCGCATCGACGACGCGATCAAGGTGGTCGTCAAAAACCACGCCTAGGGTGCGGTCTTTTCTCGTCGGCCCCGCGAACGCGGCGGTCCGGAGCCGGAGACGTGCGGCGCCGGCCTCGCTGTTCAGCGAAGCGCACGCGCGGGGCAGCCATGCGCGGATGATATTGCGAGTCGGTTGCATCTCGGCTACATGACGAAGAGTAATTATCGGTAGAGGCGCGTATGTACGTCTGCGTCTGCAATGCGATCACCGACCGCGACGTCTGCGCCAAGGCCGAACACGAATGCAGCACCGTGTCGGCGATCTACCGCTCGCTCGGCACCAAGCCCAAATGCGGCAAGTGCGTGCCGCTGGTGCGCCAGCTGATGCGCCAGGTCGTCGAGCTGCCGCACGCCGAGCCCGCCGTCGCCGCCGTGGGCTGACCCGGCTGGCGGCAGTCTTGCGGCCGTGCCTCCGCGCCCAACATTACCTTGATCGAACCTGCGGGAGGCGACGATGCGCGGCGACGCAACCGTCATTCAGCATCTGAACGCGGTCCTGAAAAACGAGCTGACCGCGATTAACCAGTATTTCCTGCACGCCCGCATGCTGCGCCACTGGGGTGTGACAAAGCTCGGCGCTTACGAGTATTCCGAGTCGGTCGACGAGATGAAGCACGCCGACCGGCTGATCGAGCGCATCCTGTTTCTCGACGGCCTGCCCAACCTGCAGGACCTCGACAAGCTGCTGATCGGCGAAAGCGTGCGCGAAATCCTCGAATGCGACCTGCGGCTCGAGCAAAACGCGATGCCGGCGTTGCGCGACGGCGTCGCCTACTGCGAGAGCGTGCGCGACTTCGTGACCCGCGACCTGTTCAGCGACATCCTCGAAGCCGAAGAAGAGCATGTCGACTTTATCGAGACCCAGCTCGACCTGCTCCCAAAGGTCGGCCTCGAAAACTACATCCAACTGCAATCCGCCCCCGCCGAATAGAACCTTTGAAAGGGGCCTGGGTTGCCGTGCGTCGTTGCGAGCAGCCAGTGCGAAAGGGCAATATTCTAGTTCCCGTACCCAGAGACGAGTGCTAGCATGGCCTCCGATGTGCCCTCACTATTTACTAGTAATGCTGGAGTGGTAGATCAAAACACATTGATCGCGCAGCGGATTAAACGCCTATCGTCAATAGAAGCCAAATTATTGCGATTCAATAGTATGAAGTTGACGCAAATGCAAGATATTGGTGGGTGCCGGGCCATCGTGGGGTCCGTAGCTCAGGTGCGCGCCCTAACGGATAAACTGGAACGCAGCAGAACGCAACATGTACTTGATCATAAAGATGATTACATTTCGCAACCACAGAAGACGGGATATAGGGGCATACATTTGATATATCGCTTTTTATCGCCAAAGACGCTGTTGAAATGTAATAACCTCAAAATAGAAATGCAAATTCGCTCCCCGTTGCAACACGCGTGGGCTACTGCTGTTGAAACAGTTGGCATGTTTACCCATCAAGCACTCAAGTCTAGCCAAGGAGAAGCAGAATGGTTGCGGTTCTTCGAGCTAATGGGAACTGTTATAGCGGTAAAAGAAGACACGCCACGCGTGGAAAGTACCCCGTCCGACAATAATGCGCTTATTGCTGAGGTAAGAAATTACGAAGAGTTACTGGATATAATCCATCGTCTGGATACATTTAGGCAGGCGTTGCGGGAAATAGAGGAGCCAACGACGGCAAATGCACGGTATTTCCTATTGGAACTTGATACGAACGCGCAGTCAGTGACGGTCACTGGATTTAAGTCAGACGAATTGTTTCGGGCAACCGAGAGATACGCAGAAGCAGAAAAGAAAGTGTCAGAGTCCGGTGGCGACGCGGTATTGGTGTCTGTTGATTCATTGTCAGCGCTCCGTCGAGCGTATCCAAATTATTTTTTGGATACGAAAGTGTTTTTAGATTTACTAGATGGTGCGCTTCGCGATGGAATTTGATTGCGCGAGACGACCTTGCGGAAAACACGCTCGAAAGCCTTGCCGCTTTCGTCCGTGCCGAATTCGCGAGCGGCATCGATGAAGCGCTTCGATTGCGCGGGGTCATCAAGCGGCGGCTTTGGTTTGCGAGACATAGAGAAGGTTATAGCATGAACCAAAACATCCGTCCGCCCTTGATCGCCCTCAAGCCGTTCCCCTTGGTGGTTCCCGCTGAATTAGTCGAAGATTTTCTCGCCGCTGTGCAAGCCCTTGATCGGTCACGTAGTCCAGAAGAATATCAAGAACGACAGCGGCATCCACGCGCCCGGCGGCACGCTGTCCGTCGCGCTGAAATCGAAGCGGTACTTCAAGCACTGACGGCTCGATCCCCAGCGCTAACAGAATTTCCATGATGGTCGTCATGGCATCGAGCAGGCCAATCTCTGCGTCAGTCATTTTGGGCGCTCACTTGCCGACGAGTCGTTCGATAGGTGAGCCGCTTGCCCTTGACGCCGCTCAGAATGTTACCGGCGCGGTCGGTATCATCCACGCCCAAGGCGATCCGGTTGTTGTGTCGGAAATCGAACTCGGCGAGGTAGCGGTGCAAATGTTCCTCGCTGACGTGCTGGTAGACGCCATAGATGCCGCGCTTCAGGACAGAGAAGAAACTTTCTGCGGTGTTGGTGTGAGCGTCGCCGCGCACGTACTCATCAGCGGAATGAACGACGGTCTGATGGCTGGCGAATGCCTCGCCGATCTTCCAGTAGACGCCGCTTTCATCGGTACGCAGGTGCGACGCCTTGTCGATCCCAGCTTCAAGGATCGGGCGCAGGTTCGCGGCGTTCACTTCCGGGACATGCCGAGAGCGGACGCGGCCCCGTCTCTCGACAAGCGCGACAACAGCTTTCTTTGGTGCCGGCTCCCGATAGGCACGGTTGCGAGCGCGACCGCCGATAAAGGTTTCGTCCGCTTCAACGAACTTGCCTTCGCCGCCGAGCGGCCCTTGCGGCGCAATGTCGATCATTGCCTCGCGGATGCGGTGCGACAGAAACCATGCAGTCTGAATGGTGACCCCGAGGATGCGGGCGAACTGATTGGTGCTGAAGCCCTTCTTGCTGGACGCCATCAGGTGAATTGCCTGAAGCCAGACATGCAGCTTGATATGGCTGGATTCGAAGACGGTTCCGACCTTGATGGTGAAGGGCTTGCGGCAGGCGTAGCATTTGTAAACCCCGATCCGGGTGCTCTTGCCCTTCAATGGGCCGCTCTGATCTACAATCCCGCAATGCGGACAGACACGCCCAGTCGACCACAACCACGCTTCGACAAAGGCGTAGGCGGCTTCTTCGTTGTGGAAATGTGCGGCGGAAAGGACGGAAGGCATGGCGTATCTCCTTGACGAGACACACCATACCCTTGATATGTGGGTACGTCAACTAGAATATTGCCTGCGAAAGCACACCGAAAGCCCGCCGCTCAGCCGCTTGACCACGCCATCCCGACGTAGGTCGGGACCCATTGCGGCCGTGGATACAGGCCTTCGCCGGTAAGACGAAGAAGTCGTGCCAAAATCAGGTCCGACCAACCTCGGAGCTACCAGACTAATTATTGTGGCTCACGCGAGGTACGACCCGCCGTTGACGTGCACGGTTTGCCCGGTGATGAACATGGCGTCGTCGGAGGCGAGAAACAGCGCCGCCCGGGCGATCTCCTCGGGTTGCGCCATGCGGCCGAGCGGGATCGCCTTCGCCGCTTCGGCGAGCTCCGCCTCGCTGCTGCCATAGCGCGGTTGCGCCGTGTCGGTGAGCCCAGGTGCGATCGCGTTGACCCGGATTCGGTGGGGCGCCAGCTCCAGCGCCATCGCCCGCGTCATCGACAACACGCCGCCCTTGCTCGCCACATAGTGCACGCCGCGCGGCGAGCCGCGGAACGCCGCCCCCGAGGTCAGGTTGACGATCGACCCCGCGCGGCCCGACGCCACCATCGCCTTCGCCACCGCCTGGGCGCAAAAGCACGCACCCCGGAGGTTGACCCCGAGCACAAAGTCCCAGTCGCCCTCGCTCATCTCGAGAAACGGCACGCGCGGAAAAACCGCGGCATTATTGACCAGGATGTCGACCGGGCCGAGCCCGTTCTCGACCGCCGCGACCAGCGCCCGCACCTGCGCCAAGTCGCCGATGTCGGCCTGGACCCGCAACCCCCGCGTGCCGCCGCCCTTGATCGTCGCCACGACCTGGGCGGCGGCAGGCTCGTCGTCGAGCCAGTTGACCGCCACGTCGGCCCCCGCCGCGGCAAAGGCTAGCGCCGTCGCGCGCCCGATCCCTTGCTGCGCTCCGGTGACGAGGACCACCTTGCCGGCGAATTGCTGCATCTCTCGCGCTCCCGAGGCTGAGGCTGTTCCAGTTCCGGTCGCGTCAGCGGCCGAGAAACGCCTTTACATGCGCCGCCAAATCATGCACCGCGTCCTAGACCGTCGGATGCGCCGGCACCGGGTCCGCCGCCACCGCCATCGGTCGGAGACCCCGACGAAGCCGCTCATGTCAGGCGGGCCGGGGTTGTGCGCGTCGCGCAAGCCGGCAAAAATTAGATGACGCCTTCCTTTCTCAGCTCTTCGATTTCGGTCGCCGCAAGGCCGAGCCACCCGCCGTAGATCTCGACGTTGTGCTGGCCGATCGTCGGGCTCGGCCCGGCTGGGGCCGTGGCGGCGCCGTGCAGGCGCAACGGCGTCGTCGGCACGACGATCGGCCCCAGTTCGGGGTGGTCGATATGCTCCAGCATGCCGCGCCCGTGCATGTGCGGGTCGTTCATGACCTCGACCGGGTTGCGCACCGGGGCGCACGGGATGCGGTACTCCTTGGTTCGCGCGAACACCTCCATCTTGCCGAGGGTGCGGGTCCACTCGGCGACGAGCGCGTCGGTCTCCTCGATGTGCGTGACGCGGGCGGCGTTGGTCGCAAAGCGCGGGTCGCCGGAAAGGTCCTCGCGCCCCATCGCCTTCAGCAAATTCTGGAAATGCGCTTCGGTCACGACATGGATCGCGACATGCCCGTCCGTCGTCGGGAACACGTTGTAGGGTGCGCTGTTCATGCCCGACTGGCGGTTACCTGGGCGTGGCGGGATTTCGCCGGTGCGATGGTAGTAGTCGATGCTGGAGGCGAGGCTGCAATAGACCGTCTCCTGCATCGCCACCTCGACGAGTCGGCCGGTCCCGCTGCGATCGCGGTCGTAGAGTGCCGTCACGACGCCGGCGTAAAGGTGAATCCCGCCCATGAAGTCGACCAGGGTCGGGCCGGCCTTGACCGGCGGGCCGTCCGGGAAGCCGGTGACGCTCATGATCCCCGAGGCCGCCTGGATTGTCATGTCCATCGCCAGGTTGTCGCGGTCGGGGCCGCTGAGCCCGAACCCGGTGCCGGACGCATAGATCAGCCGCGGGTTGACCTCGTGCAGCCGGCTCCAGCCGACGCCGAGGCCGTCCATCGTGCCGGGCGAAAAGTTTTCGAGGAGCACGTCGGCGCGCTCCACCATGCGGAACAGCAATTCGCGGCCGCGCGGTTCTTTCAAGTTAAGGGTTACCGCGTGCTTGTTCTGGTTCAGCATCGCGAACGGCAGTGTGGCGCTCTTGCCGGGCTCGGCCCGGCGCCGCCCGGGCTCGCCGCGCGGCGGCTCGACCTTGATCACAAACGCGCCGGCCTTGGCCATCAACAGGGTCGCATAGGGCCCCTGAAAGATCTGGCCGAAATCGATGACCGTGACCCCGGCCAACGGCATGTTCGCCCGCGTCTCGCCCATTGCTGCTTAGCACCTTGCCACAGTGGAGGATTTCAGTCGCGCCCGCCGGCACTGCTCTGTCATGCTAATCCGCGGATGCCAAGGAGGATATGCCGATGAAATACGACGTGATCTCGGCCGACTGCCATGTCGACCTGATCTGGCTGCCGCCCGATTTGTTCACCGACAACGCGCCCGCAGCGCTCAGGGACCGCATGCCCTATGTGACGGACGGACCGCGCGGCAAGGAATGGGTCACCAAGTCGGGCGCCTCGTTCGGGCTGATGAACGGGATGGGCTCGGCCGGCCGCCTCTACGAGCCAGGCAAGATCCACCGCTCGGATCGGATGGCCTCGGAGGGGATCTACGAGGACGGCAAAAAGGGCATCCGCCGCATGACCGACCCCGACCTGCGGGTCAAGGACCAGGACCGCGACGGGATACAGGCCGAGGTGCTGTACGGCATCCTCGGCGCCACCAACCGGATCAACGACGACGCAGCCGCCGGCCTGATGCTGCGCATCTACAACGAATGGCTGGCGGGCTTTTGCAACACCCATCCCGAGCGCTTTGCCGGGCTCGCCTGCATCCCCAACCATGACATCGGCGCCGCGGTCGGCGAGATCGAGCAGGTCGCGCGGAAGGGCGGCGTGCGCGGGCTCGAAATCTCGCGGCGCGCCGACATGACGCCGTTGTGGGATCCGTGGTGGAACCCGATGTGGGACGCGGTCGCGGCCTCCGGGCTGCCGGTGCATTTCCACACGATCGGCAGCGGGGTGCGGCGCGACCTGACCAAGCTTGCGCCCAAGGTGGCGCTCGCCGCGCGCGCCGCCGGCATCACCAGCTTTCAGATGTACATGTCGGACGTGCTGATGAGCGTGATCTTCGCCGGGGTGCTCGAGCGCCATCCCGGCATCAAGCTGGTGATCGGCGAGGCCGGCACCGGCTGGATCCCCTACATCCTGCAGCGCATGGACGCCGAGTGGGAGGACCAGTTCAAGGAGCTCGACCTCAAAATGCCGCACAGCGAATACTGGCGCCGCCAGTGCTACGCCACCTACCAGACTGACCCGGTCGGGGTGAAACTGCTCAACGAGCTCGGCGAAGACAACATCATGTGGGGCTCGGACTTCCCGCACCCCGACGGGGTGTGGCCCGACTCGCAGGAATACATCGAACGCGAGCTCGGCCAGTTGCCCGCCATCACCCGCAAAAAGATCGTCTGCGACAACGCCGCCAAGCTCTACCGCTTCGTAAATTGATCGGCCTGCCGCGCATCGCCGATCCAGCTATGAGAGATCCGGGAGAGGACGCACGTTGCGGCGGGAGCGTGCGTTGGGGGAACGAGTTTCAGGTGTTGCCCGTGCCCGGCTTTGAGAACGCTGAACCGTCATGGCCGGCCTTGACCAGCTTGACCCGGCCATCCACGCGTTCTTGGTCGGAGGAGCGTCGCGGGGTCGCTGGGTTGGGTTGCCGCGGCCGGGGGGCTCGCCTATTATAAAAAATCGAAGCAAAGCCGAAGCCGATCGACATGCAGCTACGCCGCGTTCTCATCCTTTCTCGCCGATCTGAACGGGGCGGGCGCACCGGCTGAAGCCGCCGGCGAGCGGAAGCGGCGATGGCGAACGACCCTCAATTGCGCGGACCGTCGGTTCGCGGGGTCCCCGAAGGCGACAACCGCGAGCGCATGATCTGCGCCGATTGCGGCTATGTCCTCTACGACAACCCGAAGATCGTGGTCGGCTCGGTGGCGCGATGGGGCGAGCGCATCCTGTTGTGCCGGCGCTCGATCGAGCCGCGCCACGGCTATTGGACGCTGCCCGCCGGCTACCTCGAGCTCAACGAGTCGGCGAGCGCCGGGGCCGAGCGGGAAGCCTGGGAGGAGGCGCGCGCCCGGATCGACATCGAGGGGCTGCTTGCGATCTACGACATCCCGCGGATCAGCCAGGTCCAGCTGGTCTTTCGCGCGCGGCTGTTGGACGAGGCGGTTGCGGCCGGCCCCGAGAGCCTCGAGGTCGGCCTGTTCGGCTGGGACGAGATCCCGTGGCCGGAGCTCGCGTTTCCGTCGATCCGATGGGCGCTCCAGCACCACCGCGAGGCGCAGCTGAGCCGCGACTTCACGACCCGCATCAACCCCCCCGGCTTCTAGCGCCGGGCCTGGACACGGCGCCCCTGGGGTGCGGCGGCCGGTCCTAGTCGCGGCCGGTCAGGGCTCCAGCCCGACCAGGCTGCGGGCGAAGGCGCGCGCCTCGAACGGGCGCAAATCGTCGGCGGTTTCGCCGACGCCGATCGCGTGGATCGGGATGCCGTACTTTTCGGCGAGCGACACCAGGACGCCGCCGCGCGCGGTGCCGTCGAGCTTGGTCATCACGATGCCGGTGACGCCGACCGTGTCGCGAAAAATTTCGGCCTGGGCGTGGGCGTTCTGGCCGGTCGTGGCGTCGAGCACCAGCAGCACCGAATGCGGTGCCTCGGCGTCGACCTTTTTCAAGACGCGCACGATCTTTTGCAATTCGCCCATCAGGTCGGCCTTGTTGTGGAGCCGCCCAGCGGTGTCGATGAGCAGGATGTCGGCGCCCTCGGCGCGCGCCTGAACGAGCGCGTCATAGGCGAGGCCGGCGGCGTCAGACCCGGCCGGCCGGGTCACCACCGGGCAGCCGGTGCGCTCGCCCCAGACCTGCAGTTGCTCGACCGCGGCGGCGCGAAAGGTGTCGCCGGCGGCCAGCACGACCCGCATGCCCTGGTCGCGGTACTGCTTGGCGAGCTTGGCGATCGTCGTCGTCTTGCCGCTGCCGTTGACGCCGATGACCAGGATCGCAAACGGCTTGCGCGCGCGGTCGACGCGCAGCGGCCGGGTCACCGGCTCGACCAGCCGGATCACCTGCTCGGCCAGGGCGCCGCGGACCTCCTCGGGCGAAACCTCCTGATTGAAGCGGGTGCGGCGCAGCGACTCGGTGACCTCGCCCGCGACGCCGGTTCCCATGTCGCTCGAAATCAGCAGCTCCTCCAGCTCGAACAAGGCCTCGTCGTCGAGCCGCCGCCGGTTGAAGATTACGTTGATGCCGTCGTTGAGGCGCGCCGAGCTGCGCGACAGGCCGGCTCGCAGGCGGGAGAACCAGCCCTGCCGCGCCTCACCCTCGTCGGCCTCGATCGCTGCGGGCGGCTCCGGCAGGGCGGCGGCGGGCGCGGCCGCCTCGACCTGGGATGGCGGCGGCGCCTCCTCGAGCGTCTCGATCTCAACCCCGACCGGCGCTGGCGCCTCGGTGGTCTCGTCCGGCGGGACGGCCGGTTCCGGGCTCCCGGGCGCCGGCTCGGCCGGGACGTTGCGCCGCCAGAACCTCATGCCAGCGGTGCCCCGACAAGGCTATGCGCGTCGCTTGCGACAAGCCGCATGCGGTGCACGGTTCCGACATCCGCGCGGCCCGAAAAGCTGACATTGGCGTAAAACGCCGCGCGCCCCAAGCCCGGGCGCTCGACCAAGACATCGGTCTCGCCGCCAACCCGCGCGGCTAGCACGGCGGCAAGCGCCGCAGCCCCGGCGCGGCGCAGGCGTGCGGCCCGTTCCTTGACGATCGCGCCCGGCACCGGCGGCATCCGCGCCGCCGGCGTGCCGGGGCGGGGGCTGTAGGGAAACACGTGGACAAAGGCGAGGCCGCATTCGGCCACCAAGTCGAGGCTGCGGCAGAACATCTCCTCGGTCTCGGTCGGGAAGCCGGCGATCAAGTCGGCGCCGAGCGCCACCTCCGGGCGCAGCGCGCGGGCACGGCGCGCGGCCGTGATCGCCGCGGCGCGCGAATGGCGCCGCTTCATGCGCTTCAGGATCAGGTCGTCGCCGGACTGCAACGAGAAGTGCAGGTGCGGCATCAGCCGCGGCTCCTCGGCGACGAGCCGCCACAGCTCCGGGTCGATCGCGGCCGGATCGAGCG
>Ga0210390_10000585_pt1 | contig 39410 bp, 23 predicted proteins | sample IncBWH11OmetaG_FD_161050 | JGI IMG/M metagenome (GOLD analysis project Ga0210390, IMG submission 161050) | Forest soil microbial communities from Barre Woods Harvard Forest LTER site, Petersham, Massachusetts, United States - Inc-BW-H-11-O ...
GGATTAGCTTCGGATAGTTTCACCGGCACTCTAACGCCAGGACAGTCGCGAACCTTCGGGCTCGCCCCCGACGCTAGCAACTGCGGGGGCTACAATGCCCCGCAAACCCAAACTCTGACCGCCGGTGGAACCGCCATATTCCCGGTCGGCACTGACGACTACGAACTAGCCGCCCTCGACAATGCAGGAGGCGAGCAGATTAGCCTCCTCCCAATTCCGGTGCTCCAAACTCCCTACAATCCCGGTTCCACCCAATACAACACATTTAATCCGGGCACCGTGTTCTCCACCTTCAGCTGCGCTCCCTACGGCGATTTCAGCGAAGCGGGAAACCCGGAGTGCACCGAGTTCCAACTGTCTTGCGCCGGAGCATCGGATTGCGAGCAGTTCCTCTACACCTCGACCACGCATTACAGTTTTCCCCCCGGCTTTCCCGGACTGGGTGGCCCTGGTTTCCTGAAGGCCAGCGGGCAAACATGTCCGAGCAACCTTTTCGACAAGAATATTTTTGAATTCTATTCGCAGGATACGACACACAAGGGTGGAAGCGGCGGGCTGTCCTGCTTTGTCGCAGCCTTTACGCCCGGCGCTCCGCCGGTCCAGACCGCGTCGTCCTTCGAGGGATTTGAGTGGCCCGTGTCAGACACGAAGCTGAATCCGATCATTGCGGGATTCCCCGTGCCCCTCTCCTTTGACTACAACCTTGCGACTCTGAGCGTGTGCTCCAATCCCAACGGCACCGGTTGTACCGCTCCCTGGGTATATCCGTCATCGATTCAGATCGCGTGTCCGAATGGCACACCGGTTCCGCCAAACCCGACTCCGATCGCCGTAAGCAAGCTGCTGAACTTCGGACCCGGAGAAAACGGCCTGACCGAATACTTTTTCTTCTGGCTCACCAAGCCCCGTTCCAAGGGCTGTACCAGCGTCGTGTTGACGTTTGACACCGGCCTGTCCGTAGTTCCAGCTCAGTTCAAATATATTAGTTTCTGAAAATATCGAGGGTGCAGGCGGTCGCCTGCACCCTTATTTCTTCCACGCCATCCTGTGTAGAAACCTACCTTGCTACGTCTCGGGCCTAGGCGACGCTGGCGATTCGCATCAGGATATGGCTTCAGCCGTATCGCCTGACCGCGAATTAATCCGGCTTCAGCCGCCGGTCGGTTCCAACTTATTTTCCGCTTGCCGCCGCGGTGCCCGACTCCGAACTTCCCTCGTACATCATCTTGAAGTCAGAACGTTCCAGAATTTTATCGGCGCCGGGATCACTGTGCATGGTGTCGAACAACTGAAGCGCGTCCTGATAATGCTGCTGAGCTTCAAGCGCATCGCCCGACGCGCGGAAAATACCGCCCAGCAGATAGTGCGCCTTAGCGCTCAACGGCTTCAATCCGAGTTTGTCCGCCTGCAGCAGCGCCCGCTCCAGTTCTTCTTGAGCATGCACGCTGTCTTTAACCTGGATCATGGCTTCCGCCATCGAAACCGAGCACTCCACCTGCGTATACTTCAATCCCAGATGCTCGGCTTGCTCCAGCAGCGGACGCAGCTTTGCAATTGCCTGCTGCCCGTGTCCTTCCTGGATGGCAACTTTGGCCAGATCGATCTTCGCCACCAGAATCTTGTCGGGTTCTTTACTAACGTTGGCGGCCTTCAGCGCCTGTTCATACAAAGCTCCTGCAGTCTTTGAGTCGCCGCGATAATAAGCCGCATCGCCCTGAAACGCGAGCGTCTGCGAAACCATTCCATCATTCTTCAATTCGCGTGAAAGCTTGAGCGCATCCTCCAAATAATTTTTGGCATCGTTCCCTCGCCCGGCGAGGATAAGCGCCTGGGCATAGCCACCCTGGATTTCCGCCATCCAGTAAGTTTTGTCTTTCAGTTCCTGAAAGGTATTCAGCGCAGCCTGCTTGGAATTGATGGCGGCCCCAAACCGCCCCTGATAATCCAAAATCATCCCCAGGGTGTAGGACTCGATGGCCGCGCCGCGCGTGTCATTCATCGTGCGCCGCAGGTCCAGCGCACGCATGTATTGTGAAAATGCCTGATCGTAATCTCCCATCTTGACGGAAGTCTCCGCCAGATTGTGGATGGTCTCAACAATGTCATCCGGAACCTTGGATTTCTCCCGCAATTGCAGCGCCTGCAAATAATAGGTCCGCGCGTCTTCGTACTGGCCTTTGGCGAAATACACGCCCGCGATGTTGTTCAAACAACCTGCCTGCTGATTTTCATTGCCGATATCGCGCTCGATCTGCAGCGCTTCTTTGTACATCTCCAGCGCCTGGTCATGATTGCCGTGGTCATCCTGGAAATTGCCCAGATCCATAAGCGTGTCGCCCAAGCCGTGCTTGTCGCCAATGTCGCGCCGGATCTGCAAGGCCTCCTGAAAATTGGCCAGCGCTTCTTTATTCTTGCCCAGCAAAACCTGAGTTCTCGCGATTTCGTTCAGGCTCGACGCAATCCCGCGCTTCTGCCCAATACTCCGCCAGATCGTCAGCGCATCTTCGTCGTCGCGCAGACCGTCCTGCGGACGGTCCAACATTCGGTAGGCCACAGCCAGAGCGTGCAACGTGGCAGCTTTTTGTTCCTGATTATCGAGTTGAACCGAAAGGCTCAGCGCCCGGTTCAGCGGATCGAGCGCCCCTTGCGCGTTGTCGTTCTTGATGGCGAGCCGTCCCATCGCCAGGGTGGCGTTGATGTCTTTCGGATTCGCGCTCAGAATCTTCTGGTTGTATTCCCCAGCTTTCGCAAAATCCCCAGACTGCTCGTACAGACCCGCCAATGCCGACTGCACATCCCCATTCTCAGGAGAAACTTTCGCGATGGTCTCGTATGCTTTGATTGCCGCGGGGAAGTTCTTTGCGATCTGTGCCTGGATCGCAACCAGCAAATATTTCTCCGCCTCCGGCAGGTTCTGGCTCAAACTCACAGCTCTCTGCGCCGCCTGCTCGGCCTGCGCATCGTACCCCAGGTTGCTGTAGGCTTGCCCCAATTTCGAAAATGCTAAAGCGAAGCCAGCATCTTTCTTGGTGGCAGCTTCGAACTGCTTTTCCGCTTCGAGATTCTTCCCTTCCCGCAGTAACCCAATCCCCTGGTTGTATTCGCGCAAAGCTTCAATCGAAGTCGACGTCGGCTGATACGAACTCGCCTTCAACTCCTGAACCGCATCTTTTGAAAGCGCGAGATTCTGCCGCACCGAATCCGCCAGCTTATCGAACGCGCCAGGAATATCTTTTTCGCTCGGCGCATCCGCTTTCATGGAAATGCTGCGATTGTTTTTCAGATCCTGCAAAGTCGCGTCGATGCGAACCTGATCGCCGAACCGCGCGTACTGGCCAAACACGACCACATCCGCGTTGCTGAACTCCGCAATGCGCCGAAGCATGGGGGGATCGAACGAAGTATTCGGCGCGATGTGCAGATCCTGCAAAACCTGATGCAGCCTGTCGGGAGAAACCGTCCGCAATCTAGCCGACTGGCCAACGTCGGTGCTCAGCATATCCGCCAGGCTCGGCCCCAGCCAATCGAAGCTCGGATCTCCGGAAGCATTCCGAAAGGGCAAAATTGCCAAAGAAATCGCCGGAGCCCCACTGCCCGCCGCATGCGATGGCCGAAGCAGTTTGTCGCGCCAAACGTATCCAATGGCCACGAGCATGAGCACGATTACTCCAACAGCGATCCATGGCCACGGAATCGTCCGCCCCCACGGACCGACCTTGGCCTCAAAACCCAAAGTAGCCGCGGCCCGCCCACCCTGCCACGCTTCCAGGTCAGCCAAAAGTTCGTTCGCGGTTTTGTACCGCAGATCCAGATCACGTTCCAAACATTTCGTAACCACATTACTCAGCGGCCGCGGAATCGTGTTGTCGTGATCGGAAACCGACGCGGCCCGTTCCTGCGTCCTCCGAATCAAACTCGCGAGCAGGCTGTCCGCCTTGAACGGCGTCTGCCCGGTCAGCATTTCGTAGAAGATCAGTCCCAGGGCAAAAATGTCGGAGCGCTGATCCAGAGCCTTCCCCAGCGCCTGCTCCGGAGACATATACTCCATCGTCCCCACCAGAGCCCCGCTCTGGGTCATGCCATCGCCTTCGAGCGTGCGCGCCAGGCCAAAATCCATCACGATGATCCGCCCGCTCTTATCCCGCATGATGTTCTGCGGTTTCAAATCGCGATGGATCACGCCCACGCCATGCGCCGCCTCCAGCGCACGGCACACCTGCTGCATAATCTCCACGGCTTCTTCAGGCGAAAATTTCTTCTTCTCATGGATAAGCGTCAGCAGGTTCTCACCCTCGACGTACTCCATGGTGATGAACTTCATCCCGTCCGCCTCACTCAGGTCATAAATGCGGATGACGTTCCTATGCGTCACCTGATGAGCCAGCAACAATTCCTGCTTGAAGCGATCCACAATCGCTTTATCGCGAGCCAAATCGAGCCGGATCACTTTCAGCGCGACGGTTCGATTCAACTCCAGGTCGGTCGCTTTATAGACGGCACCCATGCCGCCCTGCCCGAGAATCTCGACGATCTCATACCTCTGCGCGAGCACCACCCCTGGCTCCAACGTCGCCGGATCCGAATGCACCACCGATCTTGGTCTGGGCGTCGCGTTCGCCCGAGCGGGCGGATCCAATGGAGAGCCGATCATCGTCGGCGAGTCTGGCGAATAGTCTACGAAGGTGGGAGCATCGGAAGGCACATTCGCGTCGGAAGAAGAACCCCCGCCTTCTGACGGCGTGCGAACGCCAGCCGCATCGTTCCTCGGATCGTTCCGTTGCTGGCGGTTTCTGCGGTCTCGTTCCATCGAGTGGCTCCAGCCATGGTAGCCTAAACCAAGCAGGCACGCAGGTATTTCTTAGGCTCCAGGGATGTGAAAAACAACTCCCGGTCGCACCAATCGAAACCATGGAAAGTCAGCCCTGGAGGGCCATCGCGACGGCAGCCCAGCGTCGAAACGCTGGGAAAAGCGGGAAATTCGGCCAAGTCCCGGAAGGACGGCCGACGTCCGGAAACTAAAATGGCACGACTCGGGGAACGCGGCTCGATTCATACCCCGCATCCTGGCGCGAGCAGGCATAAAATGATTAACGAAGACACCCCGGCGCAGCAAAGAAGTAACGAAGTCATAAGGAGCAGTATGGAAGTACATAGCCGGAGTAATAGCCGTCGTCACCCCAGGTTTAAACTGGACGCCAATCTGAAGATTCGTTCCCGCTCCGAAGGCCTTCTCAACGGCTATGCCCTCGACATCAGCGAATGCGGCCTGGCCGCCATGCTGGTCATGGAAGTTTCCATCGGCGAGATCGTCGATCTCGACTTCGATCTACCCCTCGGCCCCGTCAGTGTCCGGGCCGTGGTGCGAGAACGAAGCGCCTTTCGCTACGGATTCCAGTTCGTCCAACCCAACCCCGCCCACCGCCAGATCGTGGAAGCCTGCACCACCCTTCCACCGCAAGATTAGAATCTTGCGGAAGCTTTACTAAACCCCCATCACCGAAGGACTGAGATTTGCCATTCGTGCTTGTTGAGTCCTTCGTTTGACGTTTTCAGGCAGGCTCGAGTCCTGCCTGAGGAGCCATTCTTTTGCTTGGATGTACTGGATTCGTTCTGCTCGGGCGCCTTGCGATTGTGTCCCCGCCGAGTCAGTGGCGAAACAGAAGAATAGAGAGAGTAGGCAATTTCCCTGCTCTCTCGATCGCGGCTGATGTTCCCACGCTTCTCAGCAGTCGCCGATTGCTGTCTTCCAAGTCGATCACTGCGGTCCCATGAGCCCAACACCGAATCGGCTCAAGCGCAGTTGTTGCTGAAGCAACTTGCGAGCATCGTCGCTCAGAGTCCTCGGACTGACCACGCCTTGTAAGGCACTCTCGCCGGTCGCAATACCGCGTATCGGCGTGGCGAGATAGGTGTGAATCTCACCAGTGCTCGTCATACCCAAGCCAGTGATCTCCCTGCGGGAATTGATCGAGCAGCCAGTCATTAGATACAAGGAAGAGTGACCAGCAATCATGGTGTTGAGGTCGGTCATTGCACCTTTCTCCCAAAGAAACGCTCGCGGGTTGAATTTCGCGTCGAGGGACGCGCCAACTACCGAGTCGGCATCGTTAATGCTGATGCTCACGCTCGCTACGTCCCCGGAGAGAGTGCCCAAATCCTGCATCCCAGTTTCCTTGTTCCAGAGAAAGGCGTGAAAAGTTGTGTCGCCCTCCAGGTCCGAGTTACCGACCACCTGGCCTTGGTGATTAATGCCGTAGGCGATGTTTCCGCCCGCCTGCCCCGTCTTGCCGCCAAGGTTACCGAGGTCTGTCGCTTTGCCTTTTTCCCAAAGCAAGGCATGAACCGGCACGAGGTTGTAGAGGAAATTCGTGTTGAAAGTTGCACAAGTGCCCGACCCGCCGACAACCTGTCCGTTATCATTGATCTGCTGGGCGACGCCATCTGGATCGCCCCCAAGCGTAGACAGTTTGTGAATCCCTCCTTTTCCCCAAACGACGGGCTCAAAGTGAAGAACTTGTGGAGCTGGGCAGCCTGGATCCGGCCTCGATGTCTCCGCAAATCCGGCGGCTTCTCCCCGATTGCTGATCGCCATTGCCACGCCGTTGTTGCCACCCAGGGTCGGGAGCTGAACCATTTCACCGTCCTGCCACAAGAAAGGGAGACAAGTGAGATGGGTACCGAACCCGCAGAAATCTTCACCGTTGGGATCGGGAGTAGAGGTTTCAGCTTCACCCGCGGATAGGAATCCGTCGTTGTCGCCAAAGGCGATGCTGTTCGGTCCCCCGAGTCCGGGAGAGCCGATGTCGACCTTCAGTTTTTCCAGCCAAAGGGTTGCGTGCTGATTGCCGTTCGGGAGGTTCGACGAGCCGCTCACTAGACCGTACGTGTTAATAGAGAATGGTTGGCTAAACGTTCCGCCCTCGAGCGTGCCGAGGTCGGTGATGGTATAGCGGGCAGGCTCGGGTGTCTGTTTTTGCGTCGCTGACTGTTTTTGTGCGACTACCTGAACTGGCATAGCCATTGGAGCGCATACACTGAGCGCCACGATCCACGTAAACATGCTGGATTTCATTTTTTTCTCCTTCAATGCTTGATGTCTTGCGGGGCGACTTGCATCGCTCTCATCTCGATAGGCGCAAGTGGAGGGTCAGAACTATCATACGAAATTAACTTTTCTCGAACGCGCTGCGTTATGGGTTAAGATTCCGAGGCGTAGCGCGATGGAGAAATCAACACCAGCGGGAGACGACGAGGCTCGAAAGCCGCCAATCGGGGAGGTCAGCGGACTGCTTCGCGCCTGGGGTGACGGAGACCGAGCCGCGCTCGACAAGCTTACCCCGGTCGTCTATGAGGAACTCCGACGGCTCGCAAGTCACTACATGAGGGGCGAGCGTCCCGGCCACAGCCTCCAGGCCACGGCTCTGGTCAATGAGGCGTACATGCGGTTGGTGGATTACAAAGGCATGCAGTGGCAGAATCGCGCACACTTCTTCGCGGTTTCGGCTCAGTTGATGAGGCGCATCCTGGTTGAACATGCGCGGCGTCATAACCTGAAGCGAGGAGGCGGCGTGCCGCATGTTTCGCTGGACGACACGGCCATCGTGGGCGGCGACCGAGGGGCGGACCTGGTGGCGCTCGACGACGCGCTGGAGGCGCTGGCGCGGTTCGATCTGCGTAAGGTGCAGGTGGTCGAAATGCGCTTCTTTGGCGGACTCAGCGTGGAAGAGACGGCTGAGGTACTCAAGGTGTCGTCCGTTACGGTGATGCGGGACTGGAGCACCGCCAAGGCCTGGCTTTATCGAGAGCTCGCGGGCGACAAGACCGATGGACTCTGATCGCTGGAAACAAGTCGATGGTCTGCTGCAGGCGGTGCTGGAACGCCAACCCGAAGAGCGAGACGCATTTCTGCGGAACGCTTGTGGAGCCGACGAAGATCTGGAGCGTGAGGTCCGCTCTCTGCTCACGGCACAGCAGCAGGCAGGAAACTTCCTTGAGACTCCTGCGATAGAGGAGGCCGCGCAGGCCCTCGCCCAGCAACAGAGGAACGACAACGAGCGAAAACCCGACAGCTCCCCGATCGGCCGAACCATCTCTCACTACCGCGTAATTGGGAAGCTCGGAGCCGGCGGCATGGGAGTGGTTTACGAGGCGGAAGACATCCGTCTGAACCGACGGGTCGCTCTGAAATTCCTTCCTGAAAATCTGGCGCACGACTCAAAGGCCCTGCAGCGGTTTAAGCGCGAGGCCTATGCTGCCTCCTCTTTGAACCACGCGAGCATCTGCACCATTTATGAAGTGGAAGAACACGATGGACAGCCAGTGATCGTCATGGAACTCCTGGAAGGCGAGAGCCTGAAGGAGCGAATCCGCAATGGACCAGTCCCCGCGGACGAACTTCTGGATCTTGGCATTCAGACGTCTGATGCATTGGCAGCAGCCCACGCGAAAGGAATCATCCATCGAGACATAAAGCCGGCCAACATTTTCGTGGCGAGTTCGGAGCGGGTGAAGATTCTGGATTTTGGATTGGCCAAAGCCGTTCCCGGCCATCGACCGGAAATCGAGCCCGACGAGGAATCGCTCACCGCGGACGGTGTTGTCCCCGGCACAACCGCCTACATGTCTCCCGAGCAGGTTCAAGGAGAGGAGATCGATGCGCGCAGCGATCTGTTCTCCTTAGGTGTCGTGCTTTACGAAGCGGCGACCGGCCAGCGGCCATTTGTTGGCAAGAATCGCGTCCTGATAATGAATGCCATCCTGAACGAGAAGCCGGTTGCCCCCAGCCGTGTGAACAAAGAACTGCCCGCTGGCGTGGACGCAATCATCGTGAAGGCGCTGGCAAAGGATCGCGAGCAACGCTACCAGCAAGCTTCGGAGATGCGAGCCGATCTGCGAGCGTTGAAGCGGGAGACAGATTCGGCGCGCGTGATAACGAGTACGAAACCCGCAGACGCCAAAGGCAGATCGAAACGCTGGAAAGCAATTGTTCCTGGCGCTGCTGCGGTGCTGGTGTTATCAGCCGGCACTTACTTCTATTTCCATCGCGCGCCGAAGCTCACCAACCGGGACACGATAATACTCGCCGATTTCACCAATACGACCGGCGATCCCGTGTTTGACGGCACGCTGCGCCAGGGACTTGCCATTCAACTCGAGCAATCGCCCTTTCTGAAAATCATGGACGACGAGCAGGTACAACAAAACCTGCGGTTAATGAGCCTTGCTCCCGCGAGCCGTATCACAAACCAGATCGCACATGACATCTGCGTGCGGTACGGAGCCACGGCCACGATCGACGGCTCCATCGAGAACCTGGGTAAGAACTACGTCATTACATTGCAGGCAACGACCTGCCAGGGAGGCGGGACGCTGGCTCGGGAACAAGTGCAAGCGGGCGACAAAGAGCAGGTGTTGAACGCATTGGGAACCGCCGCTACGGCGATGAGGGCCAAGCTGGGAGAATCGCTCAACTCGATCCAGAAGTTGAATCGTCCGCTCGAACAAGCCACTACTCCATCGTTGGAAGCTCTCCAGAACTACACGACGGCTCATTCCGTGATGGATCAGGGCCAATTTCTGACCGCTGTCCCATTGTTGGAGCGCGCCGTTGCGCTCGATCCAGATTTCGCGATGGCTTACTTCATGCTCGGCATCGCGTACGACAATGCCGGGGACATAGAGCGCAGCCGGGAATACACACAAAAAGCTTTCGGCTTGATCGACCGAGTTTCCGAGTTTGAGCGGGACCTCATCATGGCGAACTACTACTCGTATGATGGCCAGTCTGAGAAAGCGATGGACGCAAATCGGTTGGGTATCCAGAACTATCCTCGCTTTTGGGCATTCCACAACGACTTGAGTGTCGAGTACATAGACCTGGGGCAATTCGAAGAGGGGCTCAAGGAGGGCCAGGAAGCGGCTGGGCTACAGCCGAACGTTGAACCTCCGTACCGGCGCCAACTGGACGCCTACATGGGCCTGGGCCGGCTCGCCGAGGCGAAGCAATTAGCGGAGAAACTGCGGGCGCAGGGACTCGGCGGAGCGAGGATTCACCAGCGCTTCCTCGAAATGGCTTACGTCGAGGGCGACGATGCGGCCGCTGCGCGGGAGGTTCAATGGTTCGCGGGCAAGCCAGCGGAGTACCTCAGCTTTGGCTTGCAGGCGGCCAACCAGAATTCTCTTGGCCACCGCCGCGAATCAAGCAGACTGTACCAGCGCGCCGCGGAGACGGCGCTGCGCAATGGGCTCCGGAATGCCGCCGCCGAATTTGAAGAGGCCGATGCGCGTGCCGACGCGCTGTCGGGTAATTGCCAGACCGTGCAGCGACGGGGGCGTTTTGCCCTGGCACTGGCCATGTGCGGCGATGCGGCCCAAGCGGAGAAGCTCGCCGGGGAGACTTCGAAGCGGTTTCCGAACGGAACCCTCTGGAATGCGGTGCACCTACCGGCGATTCGTGCTGCGCTCGCGCTCAAGCACGATCAGCCCGCCAAAGCCGTCGAACTGCTCGCATCCGCCTCGCCGTATGAGCGTGCTTACCCCGAGGCAGTGTACCTGCGGGGTCTGGCTTACCTGAGTCTGCATGAAGGGGCTAAGGCAACGGTTGAGTTCGAGAAAATCCTGGATCACAAGGGCGTCAGTTGGGGCAGTGCCTGGCAACACCCTTATTGGGGACAGTTCTACTCGCTTTCCTACCTGGGGCTGGCGCGCGGCTCCGTGCTCGCCGGCGACCCGGCGAAAGCCGGAAAGGCCTACCAGGATTTCCTCACCCTCTGGAAAGATGCCGACCCGGACATCCCCATCCTGAAGCAGGCCAAGGCTGAGTACGCAAAGCTGCAGTAATTCCTGAGATCGTGCTCCGGTACAATAGCCCCCCCTTGCCTGAATCCACGTCCACACCTGCGCAAATGCTAGCGAAGGTCCAGATGTCCTGCGGGCTGACGGAAAGCGAGTTTTCTGGCGCAAATTGCGGTGCCGCGCAGCTATTCAGCTGGGCAGAGCGTCTTCGGCGGCAGAAATAGGAGTGCGGCACTCCGCTTGAACGGAAGATGAGAAACGGCAAGAACAAAACCGAGTCCAAGAGTGGGAAGGAAATGAACGAGACAAGTGATGCTGTCCGCGCAGCTCAGAAGGCCCGCACACGAGCTCTGATTGTTCCTCGCGAGCATGGTGCATGGGGCCTGCTGCTTGTTCCTCTGTTCACGGGGGTTGCCGCAGGGTTTGCGCCGGAGCATCGAATCTGGCCGTTGCTCATGTTCACAGTGGCCGCACTATCTTTGTTCTGGCTGCGGACACCGGTCGAAAGCCTCATCGGCACCGGCCCACTGGCGGCTAGCACGGGAAGAGAACGGCGGATGGCGCTTATCACATCAATCTCGTTGGCGGCCCTGGCTACCGCTTGTCTGGCCGGGCTGATGTGGAAAGGACACAATTTGCAGTTGCTCCTTCTGGGAGGGGCAACTGCATTAGCTTTCCTGGTTCAATCAGTTCTCCGACGTCTTGGTCGGAAAACGCGAATGGTGTCTCAGTTGGTCGGCGCGATTGGCCTGGTTTGCACTGCACCGGCGGCTTACTACATCGGCACAGGGCGGCTAAGCGAGCGCGCCTTCGTTTTGTGGGTGGCCAACTGGATCTTCCCGGGCAACCAGATTCATTTCGTTCAACTGCGAATTCATTCTGCTCGTGCAGCGACTTTCTCTCAGAAAGTTGCGCGCGGGAAATTCTTCTTACTGGCGCAGCCGATATTGTTTGCGTCCCTGGTCGTCGCAGTTTTCTGGCGCGTGCTGCCTCCCTTTGCGATCTTCGCTTTCCTACCCGCTCTCGTTCGAGGGACTCTGTGGTTCTTCACTAAGCCGAAACCTCTGGATGTTAGAAGTTTAGGGTGGTCCGAAATGAAGCAAGGAGTTGCATTTGGATTACTGCTTGCGGTTGCTTTCATTTACTCGTGATACCGTCCGATGCCAGCCGCGCTCCCTTATTGCAACTTAGCGTATTCTGCTTTCGCTTGATTCAGGATCGTCAGGTCGTGGTCGGCATCTTTCCACAGTGCCAGGAAGTCCTGATAGGCTGCGCGGGCTTTTGCCGTGTCTCCGGTGAGGGCGTAGGCGCGGCCGAGTTGCAGACGAGCCAGCGCGCCCAGCGGACAATTGATGGCGATCCCGGGGTGGCTAAGGTAGTTCTGAAATTCCCCTGCTGCTTTTTCACCGTTTCGCAAAAGTAAATAAGCCTGGCCGCGTACGTAGACCGGATAAAGGTAAGCTCCGATCTCGACCTGGGGCAAAGGATTCCCCAGTTCGTAGGGAATGGAGCTGACAAGGATCTCAATCGCCTTCGCGGGGCTTCTGCGATTTATCTCAATGGCGCCTCGAATGGTGGGCAGCCAGTAGCGGTTGACGGCTGTATCCGAGGGGAAACGCTTGGCTAGGTCGTCCGCCATTTGCTCAGCCTGCGTGGAATCTCCTGCACGCGCCAAACCGAGCGCACCCAGAATCTGCATTTCTCGACTCCTGGACTTGGCCAGCACTGCCTCGATTTCCTGACGGGCCCGAGCGTCATTGCCAAACTCTGCTTCGCGCAATGCGGCGTTCATCTGCCATTCACCCGCGGTTTCCTGCTGATCGTTTTGCGACGCGGAGTCTACCGCTTGCTGAGTGAGTTCGCGCGCCCGTCCCAGCCGTCCGAAGTAAGCCTCTGTGTCCGACTCAGCGGAAAGCAGCAGATTCTCCGCCTGCGGCTTCCCTACCGCCCAAGCCGCTTGGCGCTGCATTTCCGAAGTATCCGATTGCAAGAATCCGATCCCGTAAAGATTCCAGTGTAGAAAAGGATGGTCCAGGTTGCGCCCCTTCGCCTGCTGGTAAGCAGCCTTGGCGTCGTCCAAACGATTCAGGGCGGTGTAGTGGCTCATGAGGTTGTTGTACCCGGCGATAGTATCGGGGTTGAGGCGGAGGTCTTCCACAAGGTCGGCTACACCTTTTTCGTATTGGCCCAGATAGCCGTAGATCCCTCCGAGATTGCCTAGTGGCACGTTGTCGTGCGGATAGTCTTCGGCCCAGCGCTGATAGGTTTCTACCGCCTTTTCCAGATCCCCGGTGACTAAATGGTAGTAATAAGACGAGAACCAATACTTCTCCCGCTCGCTGACTCGGTCGCGCAGCTCGAAAGCTTTGGTCAGGTTTGCACTGGCCAGTGCAGGCTCCTGCAGATTGAAATAAGTGTTTCCCAGGGCCGCATAGGCGGAAGCGAAGCTTGGATCGAGGTCAATGGCGTGCTTGAAATATGGAATCCCGGCGCTCACCCCCTTTTCCTGCTGGGCCTTCCTGCCCAGCGAAAGAACTTTGAGTGCCTCGAGCGAGGGGGTTGTGGCTTCGCTGATAGGGGCATCGAACTTCTGAATCGTGGCAAGGGATTCGCCGAGCCTTTTGCGAAGCTTGGTGGTGGCGTCGCCCAGTGCTTTCAGGACTTGCTCTTTGCTGGTGGCCGTAACCTGCTCCTTCACCAGCGCGTCCCCTGTCTCGCAATTGATCGCATCGACCCCAATTACGTACTGGCTGCCCAGACTCGCAATCGAGCCCGTGATGTAGGCCTTGCTGCCGGCGCGCTGGCAGAGATCGTCCGCCACCTCCGGGGTTAGCTTGGTACCGGGGGGCTTAGCCATCAGCTTCAGCGTGGCGCGAATTTTGGCGTCGGAGAGGATATTCAGAAATGGCGATTGCGCCAATTGCACGGAAATCGCCTGCTTCAGAGTATCGTCGAAAACTGGATCGCCCGTGCTGTTGTTGAAATCGGCCAGCACCAGGGTGTCGTGTTCAGTCAGTTTGTGGGATTGCCGCTGGCGGATCCCGAAAACTATCGCGATAACCACGGCGACCGCAAGCACTGCCAGTGCCGCGAGCCACTGCTTTCGCTTTGAGGCGGCACGACCGACAGCCGCGCGAACCTGCGCCCCGGTTTCGATGGCCTTCAAATCAGTGACAATCTCTGCCGCTGACTGGTAGCGATCCTGGCGCTCCTTTTGCAGAGCCTTCTTGATGATGTGTTCCAACCCTTGCGGCAGCCGCGGATTCAGGCGCACCAGCGGCTCGGGATCGCGATTCAGTATGGCATCAAAGACCACGGCGGCTGTGTTTCCATCAAACGCACGGTGCCCGGTAGCCATCTCGTAAAACACGGCGCCGAAGCTGAACAGGTCGGTTCGAACATCAACGTCTTCACCTCGTGCCTGTTCCGGAGACATATAAGCAACCGTCCCGATCGCCATGCCCGGATTGGTCAAATCTTCCTCTGGACTCGCACGCGCGCCAGAGCCCGCAGGCCCGGTCTCCGCTCCGCGGGATGTGAAAGCCAGCTTCGCCAGCCCGAAGTCCAGGACTTTCGCCTGACCGCGCCGCGTTACGAAAATGTTAGCCGGCTTCACATCCCGATGAATGATGCCTTTGGTGTGAGCCGCGTCCAGTGCGTCGGCGATTTGAATTGCCAGTTGCAGCAGCCGGTCCTTTTCCAGAGGCTCGGATTCGATGACATGTTTTAGCGTCTGCCCATCCATGTATTCCATGGCGATGAAGCCGCGCCCTGCTTCCTCTCCGATGTCATAAATCGTGCAAATGTTGGGATGGTTGAGCGAACTGGCGGCACGAGCCTCACGCTGAAATCTGATGATCGCAGTCGGGGCAGAGGCGAAACTTTCCGGCAGGAACTTCAACGCGACCACGCGTCCAAGGCGAGTATCTCGCGCCTTGTAAACAACGCCCATCCCCCCTCCGCCGAGTTTTTCGAGAATGCGGTAGTGGGAGACGGTGCGGCCTATGACGGCAACGCCACTCCTGTCGTCTGGCTGATTCTGTTGGGCCACCATCCGGGCAGCCATTTCGAGCGCGGGCTCTTCGATAAAATTGGCCGCATCCCGGTCATGGGCGAGCAGAGATTCCACTTCTTTGCGGAGGCCGGCATCGGCGCCGCACGCACTTTCCACATAGGCGGCGCGCTCCGCCGCATCGTGCTCGAGCGCGGAATGGTACAACTGCTCCAGACGCCGGGCTCGCTCAGCATCCATCTTCCTTTTCTCCGCTCTTTTCTTCACTCATGGCATGCAGCAGCCAGGTCTTGGCAAATCTCCAGTCGCGTTTGACTGTCTCCGGAGATATCTTCAGAGCCTCGGCGGCTTCCTCAACTTCGAGTCCGCCAAAAAAACGCAGCTCTACCACTTGACTCTGCCGGGGATACAGTTCGGCAAAGTGGGTCAAAGCCTCGTCAAGCGCCATGATGTCTGCGTGTTTCTCCGGAGCCACGACCAGAGCCTCGTCCAATGTGACTTGCACCGCGCCTCCCCCTCGCTTCTGATAACGCCGGGAACGCGCAAAGTCGGTCAGAATGCGTCGCATCATGCGGGCCGAAATGGCGAAGAAATGAGCGCGATCCTGCCAGCTCACCGCGTGAATGTCCACCAGCCGGATATAAACTTCGTTAACCAGGGCAGTGGTTTGCAGAGTATGACCAGGATTTTCCCCGGCCATGCAGCGGTGGGCCATGCGGTGCAATTCGCTCTGGACTAACAGGGTCAGCCGTTCGAGCGCCTTGTCGTCTCCGCCGCCCCACGCCTTGAGAAGTTGTGTGACTTCGACTTTTGAGGGATCTCCAGAAGAACCCGGCATGGCTGCCACTCTCACCCGATGTAGGGCAAAGTATCACATTGGCCTCACTCGCGCCAGCAGTGTCCCCGAATGGATCCAGAATCGTTTCACGCAGTTGCAACGCGGCCCTGTCGGCTACAGGGATAGTGACGACAAGTCGGGAAGCGCTTCAACGGATCCCAGCTTCTCGGCAGCATGACCCCTCGTCCCGTTAGTTCGCGCTACATCCAGTGAAGGGCTTTCGCGGTGACGCATACAGAGGCCCGGCCGATAAAGGATCAAAAGGGAGCGACCAGCGCTCCCCTTTCTGTTTTCGTGTGTTCTCTGCACCAGAAATAACGGCGAGTGTCTCCTGGAAATGCTTGCCCTGTACAATGCGTCTATGCGCCGCAGATTCCTGCTCACTGCCCTGTTGCTCGGATGCACCCTTACTGTTGCCGCTGACAAGAAGCATTCATACCTTTTCGCCTGGTGCGGCGACGACGACAAAAAGGCGAGCGACTTTCTGGCTGTCATCGACGCCGATCCGGCCTCGCCGGCTTACGGGCAGGTCGCAGCGACCGCGCCCACCGGAGTTGCGGGGTCGGTTCCGCACCACACCGAAATCGAAATGCCCGCGGGTGGCCTGCTCATGGCCAACGGTTTTGAAGCCGGTCGTACCTGGGTCTTCGATCTGCGCGAACCTCTAAAGCCCCACATCGTCGCATCATTCGGCGACCTCGACGGATACATGCATCCCCACACTTACTTTCGGCTGCCGAACGGCAAGGTGTTAGCCACCTTCCAATATCGCGGAGGCCACGGGCCGAAAGCGGAAGGCGGCGGCCTGCTTGAGATCGACAACGACGGGCACGTGCTCCGCGAAGGCGGCGCCCAAGATGCGACCTCGGCTGGCGAACTCATTCGACCGTACAGTGTCGAGCTGTTGCCGGCGGTTGACCGAGTCGTCTCCACCAACACTGCGATGCACGACATGGACGGCAAGAGCCGTACCGTGCAGGTGTGGCAATTCTCCAGCCTGCGCGTGTTACGGACGCTCGTGCTTCCACCGGGTCCACGCGGCGACGAGCAGTACTATCCCGGCGAGCCGCGGTTGCTCGATGATGGCAAGAGCGTGCTTGTGCATACGTTCAATTGCGGGCTTTACCTGATGCGCGGTGTCGACAGCGAGAATCCTTCGCTTCGCTTCGTTTACAGCTTTCCGGGCGGCGACTGCGGCGTGCCTCTGCGCATCGGGCACTGGTGGCTGGCCACTGTACCGGAGACCCACAGCCTAACTGTGCTGGATATTTCCGACCCCGAGAAACCGCGCGAAGTAAGCCGCGTCACCTTCGACGCGGGCCAGAAACCGCACTGGGTCGCGGCCGATCCCACGGGCACACGCATCGTTCTCAACTCGGACGAGAACGGTCCCGATCACCGGCTATTCGTCGTGAACTTTGATCCGCAAACCGGCTCGGCGAAACTCGATGAGAACTTTCGCGACCGCGGCAGCGACCGCCCCGGCGTCAGCATGGACGGCAAGTCGTGGCCACACGGCTTTCAAGGCAACGCCTACGCCCACGGAACCGTCTTTTCCAGGTGAATCCGTCAGAACGCCTGTGTAGGGGCGGACACTCTTGTCAGCCGCCTTTGATGCAAGGGATTCCAGACTCGGATCACCAACCCAGCGCACGAGCGGCGGTTACAGGATTTTCCCGGCATTTGCCGTCCAGCGAGTTCAACTTGCACAGCGAGCTTTGCAACTCGGCTTTTCGCTGAAAGAGCTTTCCGAAATCCTGCGTACTCGTGATAACGGTGGCACACCTTGCAATCATGTGCTCAATGAAATTGACTCGAACAGGGAAGCTTTTTGCCAGTCTACTCGTCGCTACTGCGGCTGTGGCCGCGCCTGCCCAAACCATCATCTCGTTTGACGATCCGCACGCAGGCACAGCCTCCGGGCAAGGGACCGTTGCTGGCAGTGTGTTCCGAGGTTATTTGCTGACTCCCTGAGATTCGCAAAGTCAGGAGTGGCTGGCGACTATCCGCACGCCGGAACCGCCGGAGCTGAGTGCGGTAGGGTTCACCAGGCAAGCTAATACACGCCCCCAACCGACTCTTCAGATTGGCCGCGCTGAAAGCCACGCTGCCGCAATCAGACACACTGTAATCACCAGCGAGAAAACGACAGGGAGGATAAAGAGGTATCTCCAGCTCAGTACCGTGATGGCGGCAAAACAAACCGCGAACGCCCATGCTGTTCCGCGCATGAGCGCTAAAGTCTCGGCCGGAAGGCCACCGAGTTGCCACGCTAATATCGCCGCGAAAAGATAAAACACGCCGACTGAGAATCCAGCGGCAACAAAGAGGTCCCAATATGTCCGGCTAGACCCCTGCACGTCAAAGTGAATAGACCGCATGGAGGCAAGCAAGGTGTCAACTCCCCAACCGGGATCGGACTGGCGAAAACCAAGCGTATGTGCGACAGCAAAAAACAGCAGAGAAACCGCGGCGATTCGATAAAACAGAGAGGCCTTCATGTCTTACCTCGAGACACAACGGCGGAAGTGTACCAGAGTGCTCGGCCGGCACTTGCACTTAAGAGGAATTCTCCTTCTTGACTGAACCGCCAACTTCGATAGCCACCTTGCCTTCAGCAAACCGGCTATGTCGGCGGTAAACAGTTGAAATTCGGGGCATACCGAATGGCGGGCATTCTCGGGTCATGAGTGTTATTGAGCCGCTAGACAAGAGAAAGCCGCGCGCGACGGCCGTCCGGCTGGGTGAATCGTGCTCGATGTTGTCTAGAGGCCACGCGACACCCGCCGGGCCGTCGAATCCCAAATCAGGAGACGATCCAACCCTTTAATCCCTATAAAACCTTGCCAAGCTGGGGTAATATGTAACCCTGATTTTGTATGGCAACCCTTGGGTCCAATCCGGTGGAGGCTGGTGGGGAGTTGATGCCTCCCGGGCGCATCCGACGCCGGCATGTGCGGCAGAGAGTTCATACACCTGCTTACGCCAGCCTTAATGGGAGCTCGAGTGGGCAGATCCTCGATCTCAGCGAGATCGTCGACATCCACGAAGAAGGCATGGCCATTCAAGCGTCGTCACCGCTTGAGATTCAGCGCAGCGTGAATCTGTGTCTGGATCTTACGGCGACCAAGGCGTGTATACATACCACCGGCGAAGTCATCTGGTCGGACGGTTCGGGACGAGTTGGGATCCGGTTTCCCAAGATGCCGGATGACTCACTCCGCCAGCTCAAAGAATGGCTGTTTGTAAATTTGCTGATGGCCTGTGCCAATCAGCGGGCAGAACTGTTTTCCCAAGTTGCGGCTCACTCGGTCGTCGAGACTCCGCCGCACGACAGTGCTTTGGTTCACTGGATGCGGCAGGAACTCGAGCCCACGGCTCCCGCCGACTACACCTCAGTTCTGACCGCCTTGGCTGCGGTGAAGCGGGAAGTGGAGTCGCTCGGATCTGATCTCGACGAAGCCTTGCAGTTGCTGGCTCAGAGAGCGCAAAGCTTCACACGCGCCACCGGCGCAGCGATTGCTTTGACCGAAGGCCCGGAGATGATTTGCCGCGCCAGCGCTGGGCAAGATGCTCCCAGTCTAGGGTCGCGGTTCAGTATTGGCGCCGGCTTTTCCGGCGAGTGCGTGCGCACGGGGCGATTGCTGAGTTGTGAAGATTCAGAAACCGACCCGGTGGTGGATCGCGAAAGCTGCCGCGCTCTTGGCATTCGTTCCATGGTCGCGGTGCCGGTGCGCTCGGAAGATGCGGTAATCGGAATTCTGGAGGCGTTCTCGCCGGAACCTTATGCCTTCAGCTCGAACGACTCCACTGTGCTCGAGCGGTTGGCTGGAATCTGTTCCTCTGCGGTCCATCGCGCTGGTATGGTCGAGCCTGATTCCCAAGAAAGAGATTCTGTGCGGCAGGACTTTGGGCAGCCGATTTCCCGACAGTTTGCTCCTGCGGTACCGGTAGCGTGCATAGATGATGAATTCCCCGTCGAGTCTCCGGCGGACTTGCCGCTGCCCCATCTTTCTCGATCTCGTAAGATTCTTTTTGCTGCGGCCGCGGCTACGGTAGTATTCGCCGCGTCATGGGTGATTTCGCCGCGAGACCTTAGCCGATTCGCAGGCCTTGGTATGGCTACTCAGCCCGCGAAACCGGCTTCCCCGCAGCCCCCACCGCCGGCGCCAGTCCCAGTTGCAGCGGACAGCCTCGAGGGTATGCGCAAATTGGCCGAACAAGGCGATCCCGCAGCCCAGTTTTCGGTCGGGGCACGGTACGCAACGGGCGAAGATGTACCCCAGGATTATGCCGAAGCCGTGCGCTGGTTCACCATGGCAGCGGAGCAAGGGCATGTGGTTTCGGAGGCAACGCTGGGGGCTTATTACTGGGCGGGGCGCGGCGTTCCTCAGGACCTGGTTAAGGCCTATTTCTGGTCGGTCCTAGCTCAAGCCGGCGGAGACGAGGCCAGCAAATACCGAGTCGCCCATCTCGCTTCGCGGATGAACCATTCCCAGATCGCGGCCGCCCAGCAGCAGGCCAATGATTGGATCAAAGAGCACCAGTCGGTCAGTCAGAACTCCCCAGTCCCGCACTGATGCCCCCGCGCGGATGACCGATCTCCTCGAATGTGCAAACATTTGCACACCGCGACGCTCCCTTTTGTTGATAAGCCCACGCGACTCAGCCACATAGGGTTTGGTCGCGGGCTTGCTCATATCACTGCAGGGGCCGGAAATACAAAGGAAAACGCCCCTGGAGACCAATATGATGAAGACTACATTGTTTCTGTTGTGCCTTCTTTGCACCACGGCGGCACTGGGACAATCCTATGCGGCTGCAGCGTTAAGCAACGAACCACAACCGCTTCAGATGGTGAGCCATCCGGCGCGTGCGGCTCAACATGCGATGGCCGCGGAACAGAACCTGCTCGACAGTTCCGGCTATCTTTATGCGCAAGGCGAGAGACCGCTTTGGGAAGTTGCGCCAGTAAAGGTTTCCGTGCCTCTGGGAGATGTGGCGCGTTTTTACAGACAAGAACACCTGGCCGCGAAGAAAGCCGATTTCGTTCGCAACGACTAGTTTCAGGAGTGGCGAAAGGCGCTCACGGGCGGACGAAACGATGCCGCCCCTTCGAGTGTCGCGGAACCTTCTATCTAGCCCCTCTTCAAGATTTGTCTGGTTTCACCCACCAAGCTTTCTCTGGCACATTTCTGGGAAGCCGCGTAACATGTGGACGTTGGGCTCAGCAGTGACTGCTTAAGAGCGGTCCGACGGGCGACGCGCTGAGCTGTGCAGGAGTTGTTATGAGCGACGTTTCCTGGTCTACTCGGTTCTTCCCGAGTTTGCGATACTGGGCATTCCGTATTCTTCCTTCTTGTTTAGCTGCGTGGGTTCTGCTTTTCGCCGCTTCTCAGGCTGTTGTTAGCGCGCAACAACCGACTGCGTCCCCAGCCCAGACGACGGCGCCGCCTGCCAGCGACAACGCGACCGCAGCCGAGATCACTTCCCAAGACGAAGCCACCACCTTCAAAGTGAACGTAAAGATCGTGCTGGTTCGCGTGGTGGTGCGGGATGGACAAGGTCACGCCATCGGCAATCTGCACAAGGAAGACTTCCAACTACTGGATAAAGGCAAGCCCCAGATCATCAGCCAGTTCTCCGCCGAACAGCCGGGAACCCAAGCTGCCCAAGCGGAAAAGACCACAGAGCAGCAACCTGACGCGCCCGCAGCCAGCGCAACTCCGCACTCCCTACCCGAGCGTTATGTGGCTTACTTGTTCGATGATGTACACTTGGCGTTCCCTGATCTCGCCCATGCGGTCGACTCAGCGGTGAAACATCTGGCCACGCTGCGGCCAACCGATCGGGCCGCCATTTTCACAACATCCGGCCTTACTACGGTTGATTACACCGACGACCGTACCAAGCTGCAAGACGCCTTGCTTAAACTGCATCCCCACCCCATAGCCGCCCGCGGTAATAACGATTGCCCGGACATCAGTTACTACCAAGCGGATCTGATCGTCAACAAACAAGATCCTGAAGCAACTAACATTGCCGTTCAGGAAGCGGCAGATTGCGCGCCGCAGCAAATCCTTCCGAGTGGCCAAACTGTGGCGCTCGGCGGTACCGCAACGTTGGTCGCCGCCGCCGCTCGCGGCGTATTGGCCGCTGGCCAGCAGGAAAGTCAAATCGGCCTCGGCTCCTTGAAGGATGTGGTCCGGAACATTTCCAGGATGCCCGGTCAGCGAAGCGTCATCCTAGTTTCGCCGGGGTTCATCACTCCGGAGCTGCAATACGAGTACGTAGGCATCATTGATCGTGCGGTCCGTTCGCAAGTGGTCATCAGTACCCTGGACGCCCGTGGGCTATACACCGTTGTTCCTTATGGAGACGCCAGTACTCATGCGAAGAACTCATTTCTGACCGAAGGGAAGGTGCTGATTCAGACTGCGGCCGCGTCCGCTAACGCCGACCTCATGGCCGCATTGGCTGAAGGGACGGGGGGAGTTTTTTTTCATAACAACAATGATTTTGAAGATGGCTTTCGCCGAACCGCCGAGGCCCCTGAATATTCTTACGTGTTGGGCTTTTCGCCGCAAAACCTCAAGCTCGATGGCACTTTTCATGCTCTTGCAGTCAAGCTTAACAACCCGCAAAAATTGAGCGTGCAGGCACGGCGCGGTTACTATGCACCCAAGAACGTCGAGGACAAAGCCGAGCAAGCAAAACAGGAGATTCAGGATGCGATGTTCTCTCAGGATGAACTGCATGACCTGCCCTTGGACCTGCGCACACAGTTTTTCAAAGCCAGTGACAGCGAAGCCAAGCTCACGGTGCTGGCACATATGGACGCGCGACGTTTGCACTTTCGCAAGGCCGAGGGCCGGAATGGCGATGAACTCACCTTCGTCTCTGCCCTGTTCAATCAGAATGGAAGCTTCGTTCAAGGGACTCAAAAGATTGTCACGTTCCGCCTGAAAGACGAGACGCTGGCCCACATGCTGAATTCGGGAATCACCATGAAGACGAATTTTGATGTGAAACCGGGAAACTATCTGGTGCGGGTGGTTGTACGGGATGAAGAAGGGCAATTGTCAGCCAAGAATGGCGCGGTCGAAATCCCGTAGTCATCCGGCGGGTGTTGCAGAAGCACCAATGGGCGACGGCTCCTGGTCCGCTGGCCTTTTCCCGAGTATGCCTAGGAGGTGTGCGGTGCTACGGTGGCCACTCCGTGTTGTTTCTTACTTAGCCGCTTGCGTTCTGGTTTTCGCGGCTTCACTGGTTGTTGGCGCGCAATCCGACACACCACAACCCGCTACGTCGACAGTCCCGTCAACCGCGCACCCTGCCACCGACAGCGCGGCCGAGATCAGTTCTCGTGACGAGACCACTACCTTCAAGGTAAACGTAAAGCTCGTCCTCGTTCGCGTGGTGGTACGGGACGCGCAAGGCCGTGCCATTGGCAATCTTCAAAAGGAAGACTTCCAGCTTCTGGATAAAGGCAAACCGCAGTTCATCTCACAGTTCTCGGTCGAACAGCCTGGGATCGAAGCGGCGAAATCTGCGCAAACTGCGAGAGAGAACGCTGTTGACGAGAAAAGTCCTGAAGTCCCCGCGGCAGATGGAAAACCGCTGTCCGTTCCCGAGCGCTTTGTAGCCTATCTCTTCGACGACGAACATTTGCGATTCGCGAATCTTGCCCAAGTAAGGGATGCGGCTCAGCGTCATTTCAAGACTCTCCGGCCCACGGATCGTGCAGCCTTGTTTACGACATCGGGCAAAACGATGCTGGACTTCACGCAGGATCAGACAAAGTTGCAGGACGCTTTACTGCACGTGACGCCGCGTTTGGATACTTCCGCCGAAATTAACCCTTGCCCCGATATCAGCTACTACATGGCGGATCTAATTGTAAACAAGCACGACTCTGACGCCCTGCGCGTGGGAGTTCTCGACTACATCAATTGTTCGCAGACGAGTGCTTCAAACTATACGGTATTCTCCGCAGCGCTTCCGCCGGATGCCCAAAGGCTGGCATCGCAACTCGTATCGTCCACTGCCCAGCAGGTATTAAGCAAAGGTGACATGGAAACTCACCTTTCTTTGGGGGTTCTGAAAGACGTGGTCAATAGAATCTCGAGGATGCCGGGTCAACGCAGCGTGATTTTAGTTTCGCCCGGGTTCCTTACTCCGCAAATGCAATACGAATACGCAGACATTATCGATCGGGCGGTTCATTCTCAGGTCATCGTCAGTGCGATCGATGCGCGTGGGCTTTATGTGATTATTCCTGGGGGTGACGCCAGCAAGCGCGGCCTCACTATGGATCCAGACCGTAACGAAACGGCCACCATTGATCCTGCCGTTCTCAAGTCTCAATACCAGGCGCATTCCGCAACCGACGAGGCCGACACACTCGCTTCTTTCGCCGACGGCACCGGTGGTACTTTCTTCCACAACAACAACGATTTTGACGAAGGCTTCAGGCGGGTTGCGGAAGCCCCCGAATATTCTTACGTGCTGGGCTTTGCGCCGCAGAATCTCAAACTCGATGGCACTTTTCATGTGCTTAAAGTCACGCTCAAGAGTCAGCATAATCTGAGCGTACAAGCCCGGCGCGGTTACTATGCACCCAAGAACGTCGAAGATAAAGCCGAGCAGGCAAAGCAGGAAATTCAGGATGCGCTGTTCTCGCAGGAAGAAATGCACGACCTGCCCTTCGATTTGCGCACGCAGTTTTTTAAAGCCAGCGATAGCGAAGCCAAGCTTACGGTGCTGGCGCACATGGATGCGCGACGTATGCACTTCCACAGGGCAGAGGGACGCAACGGCGACGAGCTTACCTTCGCTTCCGCCCTGTTCAATCAAAATGGAAACTTTGTTCAGGGGACTCAAAAGGTCGTCACTTTCCGCCTAAGAGACGAAACGCTGGCACACATGCTGAACTCGGGGATCACCATGAAAACCAATTTTGATGTGAAACCGGGGAACTATCTGGTGCGGGTAGTGGTGCGGGACGAAGAAGGCCAATTGTCGGCTAAGAATGGCGCGGTCGACATCCCGTAGGTATCAGGAGTCGGCCTATCAAGAGTTTCGCTGCGTCACTTGCTTTCCAGGTTGGCCAGCGGGTTGTCGAAATCGAAGCCAAACAAACGCGGATTTTCGCCGATTACGGCTGCGGAGATAATGTAGAAAACATAGTCATACGTCTCTCGCGGAATCCTGTCTTTGTGGTTGGAAAGTAATTTCCAGAAATTTCGTTCCCGCGGATTCGCCGGCATGCTGCGCACCAGGGGAAGCACCTGGTTTTCTCCCCAGTTGTAACAGGCCATCACCAGGAAACCCGAGGCCTGCGCGTCGGTGCTGTATAGATCTTTGAGATATCTTGCGGCGGCTTTGGTCGCCTTCTCATACTGGTCGCGTTCATCACTGGGATCGGGACGCCTTAGGTCAACGAGTGGCCCCGGTCGCAGGCCATATTTCACTGCCGTTTCTGGCACGAATTGCCACATGCCCTTGGCGATGCCTTTCCTGGTCATCGGGCCGCTGATATAGGGATCGAAATTGCTTTCCTGCAGGGCAAGATAGAAAAACTGGGGCGGGAGCCCGCGAGCCAGGAGCTCTTTCGAAATGAAGTCAGGATAACCATTCTGCTGCGCGATGCGAATGGCAGTTGCTAATCTTCCGGAGCCTTGCCAATTCCTGATGTACTTGTTGATTTCAGACTCGAAATCCTTCGGCATGTCTAGTTCGCATTCGCCGAAGATGCGAGCAATGCGCAGGACGAGGCGCTGCTGTTCTGTCATTTTGGGGTTGTAGACGTGCAGCGTTGCCAGGAACTGGTCGTAGCTTTTCTCCATTTCCTGGCGGCGGCTCTCATATTTCTTGATGACGTCGGTTCCCTGCTGGCTATTGGAATCTAAGAGCGCCCTTTCGAGATTGGCAATATCAACGTCCAGAGACTTGATCGTATAGAACAGATCCTGCGCCATGGCGCGCTGCCGCCGGACTTGCTGGTGCAGATAGAGCGCGTAGGCTCCCACGCTCAATGCGGCCAGAGCCAGCACGGCGATGATCTTGCCGTACTTTCTTTTCTGCTTGGTTTGCACCTGCTGAAAGGCTTTGCGCACGTACATGGTGTGCTCACCGGCGGGGAGATCGTTCGCAGGTTTGCCAAAGTAGTGGTCAACGTAGCGAGCCACCATGGTTTCGCTGCCGATCGGAGATTTGCTCTCGACCGATTTGTTCTCGACCGGGGGCGGTTCGAGCTCAAAAGAGACCTCGGTTCCGAAGATTCCGAGCCTGATCACCGTCGCTTGCCCGACCGGAGCGCGTTCGACGCGCTGGCCGCCGACGAAAATTCCGTTGCTGCTGTTCAGGTCGCGCACCCACCAGGCACCGCCTTCAAAAACCACCTCGGCATGGATGCGACTTACGTAGTCGTTCTCGATGCGGATTTCGCATTCTTCCACGCGTCCGATACGAAACGGCTCAGTGAAACGAAAAGATTGCTGGTCCGCAGGGGTTGTCCGAAAGCTCACTTTTAGAGGTGGCGGGGAGGAATTTCGGGCTTCGCGGGGGTTCATCGATTTCCCAGTGTACAACCAGTTCACTCGTGGTTCTTGTCGTGCGGCGCTGGGAATATACAATTGTTAGTGCCCGAGAAACTTGTCAATTCGGGTGACGTCGCCCTCCGCGAGGTCGAGATACTTCTTGGCGTTGGCGGCATCTCGATTCTGTAGCGCCGTCTGGGCTTTCGCCAGATGCGTCTTCATGAGCTCTTGAGCAGCGGCGATGTCGGCGCGAAGGCTCAGTCCTTGCGCGTTTTGCTGCCTTCGCAAAGTGTCCAGGCTTTCGTTGACAGTGCTGGCCTGGCTGGAAAGCTGATCTGCCTGCTTTTCCAATTCTTCCAACTGATCCGAACCCGCCGGCGGCGGCACACCCTGACCAGTCGCCACTTCTTGATTGCCCTGAACAGGTGTGGGCGTGTCCGGAGGATTGTTTTGGGGAGTGTGCTTCTTGACAGGTTTCTTAACTTCCGGCGCCGGAGTTTGGTCGGCTTGCTTCGCATCTGAGCCGGCTCCGTCATTCCCGCTGCTGCTGGTCGCGTCGCTTGTAGACAAAGGAGGCTGAGTCGCGCCGAGAGCTGGCGTACCTGGACTTGTGGGCGAGCCATTTTGATCCGCAGGTTTGGTCGTGTCACTACCGGCGGAATTGCCGGGGCTCGTAGAATCCGGCGCAGGGCTGGCCGGCTTCTCCTGCTGCGCCACGTTGACTTCTTCGTTGGCACTGGTCTTGGCCCTTCGCGGAACGTAGATACCAGCTACGACCAGCACCGCGAGCACGATCATGGCGCCAAGCGTCATATAAAGACCGCGGTGACTTTTTTGCTGCGCAGAAAGCTGGGGCATGCTTGGAACCGGTTGCGATGACGCACCGCTCGATTCCAGCACCGGTGCAACCAGCGCGTCATTGTGAAGCACTGGGGTTGCGCTCGCCGGACCAGCCAGGGCTGCAAGAGCACTCTGGCTTGCGGCGGGTCGTGCCGTTGGCAAAGTTCCGCTGGCGCTCTTCAGGGCATTGCGGAAAGCATCGGCGGACTGAAAGCGCTGTGCCGGATCTTTTTCGATCGCCATCAGGATGATCTGGTTCAGCGCGGCAGGCAAATCTGACCGGATCTCAATCGGTGGCTTGGGCACCTGCTGGAGGTGCGCGGCCATCAGCGAATAGTCGCTATCCGCACGAAACGGGCGCTCACCAGTGACCATTTCGTAAAGGGAAACCCCCACCGAGTACAAATCGGAGCGCTGGTCAGTCGTCTGCCCCTTCACCTGCTCCGGCGACATGTAGTAAAGCGAGCCCATGGTTGTGCCGGTCATGGTAAGACCGCGGTCAGAGCCGGATCTCGCGATCCCGAAATCCATCAGCTTTACCACACCCTCGGGCGTGAGCATCATGTTGGCGGGCTTGATATCGCGATGAATCACCTTCTGCGCGTGCGCGTAGCTCAAGGCGGCCAGCACCTGGTCCATATAATTCACTGCCTCGGCTGCAGGGATTGGACTTTGCTCCAGTCGCGCGGCCAGAGTCGTACCCTCGACGTATTCCATAACCATGACGAGCTGATTGTTCAGGGTGAGCGCCGTGCGAAGAGCTGCGATGTTGGGATGGTTGAGGCCTGCCAGCAGCTTGATCTCGCGCAGGAACCGGTCGGCCAGGTCCTGACGCCCGGCCAGGTCAGGCAAGAGAATCTTCATGGCTTCGATGCGATCTGAAATGACGTTCCGCACCTTGAAGACCTTGCCCATTCCGCCGCTGCCGAGGATTCCGAGAACCTCGTAATCACCGATTCGTTTTGTAGTTCCTTCGCTCATGGCAAGACTCCTTCATCTTAGTGGCTGACCTCGCAGATGAGGTGCGCCTGAAAATCCGAAGCCACGCAAATGTCTCTCTGGCTGCGCTGCTCGAGATGGCGCAATTTATTGTGAGTTGTTCACGGAATCGCCGACCTTGGCGGGAGAAATGCCGTTGTAACTTGCCGTAGCCGACTGTTCATCCACCTCCGTCACCACTGCCATACCCATCTTAGCGGTGATCGTCTTGAGCACCTTTCCGGTAGCCGGGTCTTTGACGGTCTTGACGGGTCGGCTGATGTCGAGCATGTCCCCAACCTTCACGCCGGCTTTGCTGCCGACGTTGAGAATCAAGGTAGTGCCGGTGACATCGGCAACGAGACCGCTGATTTCAACTTTCCGGGTCGGGAGTACCGCAGCCTCCTGATCGAGTTGCGTTGCCGTGGAATCAACGGCCTGATGCACCGCTTCGCCGAGTATGGTATCGGCAAAGTTCGAGCTGCTCATGTCATAATTGCCGCTGGCAGCATCGCCACCCCCGCCGCCAGCCCCAAGCAGCGAGGTGCCAGAGCGAGTCGACTGCCCGGTCCCGGTTACCGCCGCCAAAATTTCAGCCGTGCTCGTATCCACCATGCGAGCTGAAATCCCTACCACTGCTTTGGATTTGGTTTTCCCGACGCCGCCAAGACCGTACTTGCTCCCGTAATTGCCCAGCACGCTGCCGCCTACTGTAGTGTTCTTGTCGTCTCTGCCGAACTGAGTAATGCTCCCCACAATTACCGCATCCACGCCGAGAATTCTTCCGATCTTAGCGGCTGTGCTGGAGTCGGCGCGGTCGCTGTTGGCGAAATTCTGCTCGCCAAGGACCTTGTCCAAGGCGTTGCGCTCGATCACGGAGTACTTGCCGTCCTGCACCAATTTCTGTACCAGAAGGTCTGAAATACCCTTGCCGACGTCCTGATTCCCTCCAAAAATTGCGGCCACCGAACTCTGCACCGTACCATAGTCAAAATTGAGTACGGCCACGCGCCTTTTCTGCTGCGCCATGCAGGCCGGAACCAGAAGACAAACCAAAACCCACAACAAGCCGGACGTGCAAACCCGAGATGCACATCGAAGAAGCCGGAGATCGCCAACATTCGCACACCTGATCGGGATCGTTTTCACCGTCGCCACTATTCCCTCCGCTCCGCCAGCGGACTTTTCATCCACCTGGACGTGCCGGGAATTTTAACCTATATCGGTCTCAAATTCCCCATATATAGTGCGAAACGAGGCCGTCCTGTTTCATCCCGTAGCTTCCCTAAGCTAGACTTGGCCCTTCGCTGCAGCAGTATTTACCTCGAACGAGAACTAGGATAGGATTTAGCGCCGACACATGGTGTGGCATGAACCTGGTGGTCCAAGCCGCTGGCAAGACCGACATTGGTGTAGTCCGTGCCAACAATGAGGACAATTTCGGCTTCGATGTGCGCGCCGGGGTCTTCATCGTTTGTGACGGCATGGGAGGGCAGGCAGCTGGGGAGCTTGCCAGCAAGATCGCCGTGGACACGGTTCTGGGCTACTTCCGTCATGATACCCGGCGGGCTTTATCCCCGGTGCTGGGGCGAACTTTTGAGGGAGTTTCGGAACGAGCAACTGCTCTGGCCAATGCCATCCAGTTGGCCAATCAAGCCATTCAAACAGCTGGGGCGCACAACGCGGAGCATGCGGGGATGGGGTCTACAATCGTGGCGGTCCGCGCGGAGGGAAATCTTTTCTCCACCGCCAACGTGGGAGACAGCCGCATTTACCTGGTTCGGGAAGGCGGCATCCAGCAACTCACGCGCGACCACTCGCTGGTGATGGAGCAGGTGCGGCGAGGCCTGATGACCATGGAAGAAGCGGAAAATTCCAAGATGCAGAACGTCATCGTGCGGGCGTTGGGCTCAGAAGATAGCGTCGAGCCCGATCTTGAGGACCACGAGTTTTCGCCAGGAGACGTTCTGTTGCTCTGCAGTGATGGCATGTCGCGTTACGTCAAGGAAGGCACCATGGTTGAAGTCATCGGCCGGAATGCCGCCCTGGAACAATCGTGCGAAGAGCTGATTCAGGCGGCGAAAGGCGGGGGCAGCGACGATAACATCACCTGCTTGCTGCTGCGCGTAGTGGAGCAAACCTGGCACGGCCGACTGCTTGGTCGGCTGTCGTCCGGCAATTCACGACAAAGCTCAACCTGAAACTGGCATCCCCGCACGGGCGGAGCGCACGCGCCACACTTGCAACTCTATCAGTGCGCCACCGGCGTCTGGCAGCGCAACCCCGACAGGTCCGATGTGCGAAATGGATTCAGCCCCGTCACCTGTAGCTCAAAGCTGTACGACTTGGGTTTGCCGCTGGGAAGTATGATCGTCCGGTTGTTCGATTGCATGATCCACTCGAGGCTGGTAATCGGGCCTGAAACCTGTGAGTGGGCGTCTGCCACGAATTTAAAGACTGCCCACGGCCCGCTGAATGAGCCAAGAATGTCCCCGCCCTTGGTCGTAACCTGAACGTCTTCCGGCGATCCGGTCCAAGTAAAGGTCTTCTGCTGGCCGATGCCGGACAAAGTTTCATTTCCGATCTTCAGGGTGGTTTCCACGTTACTCGGCAAGGCCTTGAGGCTATAAGCAAACTTGGGCGTGGTGGACCCTCCCGGATACAGCGCGTCACTGAACCCGGCAGCCCGGTTAAAGAACGAAACAAATGCCGGAAGCAGCTTCACCTTGGCGTCCGGGATCTCGACGGAGCGCGAACCCTGCTTGGTCAAGTATGGCGCCAGGGTCTTGTCGTAGAAGATCCAGAAAGAGCCGGTCTTCGGCGTGAGAATCGAATTCAACTGGTCGACGGAGAGATCCTGGCTGGAGTTTGGATTAAACGGGTACTTCGCGCTGAGCTGCGCGAACTGCGAACAGAGTCCGCCCGCCGCATTGTTGAGACGATCCTTGTCGCTGTTGGCTGCCAGAGCTTCCGCCCTGGTGATGGGCTGCTTAAGCAGGTCTTCGACAAGACTCTCGTCATGGAACTTCTGATCGATCGGGACGCCGACAATGATTTTCGTGACAGAATCCTTGGCTGCCGCGGCTGAGTCCGAAACCTGTTTTACCTGAGTGGGGTCGCCGCTGTTCTTCGCAAGCGCCCCAATGTCCGATTGCAACTTGCTCAACGCCAGCACATATTCCTTGTTCGACAAGACGAACTGATCTGGCAGTTTGTCCGGTGGCCCCGGAGGCTCCACGGTCTGCACTGGCAAGAACGGGGCGGTCACTGCGGGAACGCCAACGTCCGTGTTGTGGGAGATGAACCAGAATAATTCCAGCAAGGGCGACGTGGGGCTCGCCAATTTTCCCAGCTTGCTCTCAGCGTCATTGAGGTCTCTGTAAGGCGCAACCGCTGAATCCTTCAGAACTGCCCGCCACTCGCTGACGAAGTCGTCGTCGTAACGCTGAGTAAGTTTCTGCTGCAGGGTAGCCTGATCCAGCTCCAACGCCGTGGCCTTCCCCAAGACCCATTCTTCACCGCTGGCGTATGCGGAGGGGTTCAGAATCGCGTCCTTCATGAAGGCGAACCCTGGGCGTGTAAACGCACCTCTGACCCTGTAACCACCAGCCATCACGCCAACCGCTTCGTGAAACTGCTGGAAGAAATCGGCAGCAGGGTTCTTGAGTGAATCTTGCTCCACGAGAGTCGCATAAAGACGATCGGTGCTACCAAAAAGGGAAAGATAATTGCGCGCCCGGGAGATGGCAGCGTGATCATTGTTCGCAGAGAAAGGATTCGCCGCCGCCAATTCTTTGCTGTAGAAATCAAATTGCACCCTGGCCAGCGCGGCGCGGTCAGGATCGATTTCTCTTCCGGCAATCCAGTGATTGGTTAATACAGGGGACAGGAATTCCTTGGTGCTCTTTTCGTTATTTGTCGTGGTAATGAGATACGCCTTCAGCTCGCTGTAAGTATTGTCATAGCTATCATTCGAACCGGGCTTGTCAGGAACGCTGCGGAGTCCGGCCAACAAACGGGCTTGCGCATCGGCGAACAAAAGCTTTTGAAATTCCTGGAAGTAAGTATTCCGGGCGTCGGGATAGATTTGATCGCCGACGTAGAGCCCCCAACGCAGACTCCAGGGAATGCCGTTGTTTTGATAATCCGAAAGGATCACCAGTTGCTGCCGCAGCCGGTCGAGTTTCTGCAGGTCGTTCAAGCCGGGTACTTGGTTAGAGGGGACCCGCACGAGTTGAAGCTCGCCGATCGCCTTGCTGACATTGTTTTCCAAAGCATGATTGCCGAGGTAAGACACGAGGAATCCGAGGCTGCAAACGATGCCGATAATAACCACGGAGATCAAAGCAACGCGCCTTAGCAGATTCACTTTGGAACTGAAACCACTCGCAGCCAACGCCACGCGGTCCTTGACGATGACGTCATTGAAAAACTGGCTGAGGAAAACCCATTGCGGCACTCTTCGAGATCCAGCCACGCGGGCAGCCACTGGTGGCGGGGCTGCGCCGCGGCCCGCAGTGCTGAAGATACGAGTAGCGCCGGCACTGGAGCCCGGATCCTCGGCTTGTACTTCCGGAGCTGCAACCGCCGCGGCCACATCGTCGATAACCACGGGACGAACTCCCGAGAAATAAAACCCGCGCAGAAACGGGTTCACGCTAAGCTGGCTGGGGCGCGCCAAATCCACCAGAAACTGCACAAGGAGCGTGCGCAGCTTTCTTAGTTCGCGGGGAAATTCGTAAATGCCCGGCTTCTTGTCGCCTTCGTTCTCGCGTGCCAGCAGATCGAGGCGCCTTTCCGCCAAGGAATAAAACAGCTCGTCGAAAGCTTTGGCCAACCGCCGGGTTTCTTCTTCCGCGTAGACTCCTGTCGCCACCAGGCGCACGGGCAATGTCGCCCCCAGCACCTCGGAAGCTTCTTCCTTGCTCAGGCCGCGAGCGAACTCGGGAAAGAAGGAAATCCTGTCCAACTTGGTAAAAAGAACGTACACCGGAAAACTGATTCCCAGAAGTTGTGAGATTTCCTGCAGTCGTATCGCCAGCTTGCGCGCTGCGGAGAGAGTGGTCTCGCTGGCGCCCGGCTTCATGAAGTTCTCGCAGTCGTAGCAGACGATGGCGGCCCGCGGAGCCTGCTGGCCTCTTCCCATCGCATTGGAAAATCGGCCGGGCTGCACCAGTTTCACCAGCCGCTTCCAGCGTCCTGATTCCGTTAGCAGACCGCCAGCAGGATCGACAAAAATGGCCTGACGCGTGTACCAGATGTTGGCAACGCGGGTAGCCACGATGTTGTTGTCCTGATAGACCTGTCCGGCGAGGAGTTCGGGATCGAGGGCGGAGTGAATGATGGTGGTAGTTTTAGTGGACCCCGATTCGCCTAGAAGAAAGACTAAAGGCAGATTGCCGAGGCTCGCACCGCGGCCCAAGGTCGAAGCCTTCAGCCGGCGAATCGCTTCGTGCACCAATACGTCAAGATCGTCGGAAACCTTTGCCGGCGCATTCTCGTCTCCCGATTCTTCAGTTTTGGACTTGCGATAGAACCAGAGAAAAGAACCCGCCGCAATCAGGCCGATCAACCAGAGCCCGCCTCGCAGGATCCAGATGCCAGCACCCGGCGGATGCATCCATGTGCCCAGGAACCAGACCAGAACCAGGTAAACCAGCAGTAAGCCGCCGGTCACCAAGTAAACGAGCATGCAGCCCCCTATTTCCCAAACTGTGCAGCCAGTGCAGATGCGCCCGAAATTAGCGAAAACTTGAACACCAAAAACAGAGCGATGGCTAACAACGAGGTAACCAGGGCGGTGATAGCCAGTCTGCGCACCCAGGGATCCGACTGAACCAGGCGAACTGCGTCGGCCGGAATTGCCCCGCGCGGAGACAATGCAGCCGAAGGGCCGCGGACCCGCCGGATCTTCTCTTGCACGCTTGCCATGATCGAGCGCAGGTCGCCGCCGGCCGCATAACGGCCTTTGAAACCGAGCAGCAGGCACAGGTAATAAACCTCAAGCAAATCGGCAGTTTCAACCGAGTCGTTGCGATTGAGCGCCTTTTGCAGCTCCTGGAAAAATACCTCGCCCCCTAGTTGATGTCCGTACAGTTCAGCCTGTAAGGGTAGACGCGGCCAATCCGAAAAAACCGGATTCCGGCAACCGAGCGCAGATTCGTCCAGGAAGGCGACGACGGCGAAGATCACCTGCTTGACGTCTTCCGGGCTGCAGCCACGGCTGCGGGCTTCCTGTTCCGACACCCGTAGCGCCTGTTTCATCTGTGCCCTGAAAGATTCCGCATTCGAGACCGCTTGCCGGTTATAGCGCAGCCGCACGATGGCGGTAAAAACTTCCTGGAAGGCGAGAGCAAGATTCCAGCCGCGCCGGTCGAGAGCCGGACTTGAGCCGCGATAACTGCCGAGCGGAGCTGCGTGCGATCCAGACATAGTTCTTAACCCCGTTCTTAACTCTCGAGAAGGACTACCAATTCCATCTCCGGCGAAGGCAGTTCGCCGGGGACGTACACACCCACGCCGCGAGTCTGCATAATGTGCTCCCAGCACGGTCCGCCGCGACTGATGGCGAAATATTGGCTCTCCACCTTGGCGGACACGGCGGAGGGCGGCACTTCCAAATGAGTCAGCGTGAGGCCGGCGAGAGCCCGCTTCACTAGCTCAGGTACGAACTTGGCCGAACAGATCTTGACCAGTTGCGGAACTTTTGCGATCAGTTCAGCCTCGCCTACGGGCGAGTGGATACCCAGAATCCAGCGGGAAGGGCCGAAACAACGCTGGTCCTTGATCTCCCCGTTGTAGAAGTAACGGTCGACAGCTTTGAGCGGGATCAGAATCGCCTGCGATGGGACCACGATCTCGAGGTGCCGTCGGATGTGATCGTCCAGCGCGTCGAAGCCGGGACCAGGATCGCGATGGCTGTAAGTTGGCAGGGAGCGCGGATGCGTGTTCAAACCGAAAGTGCAGAGCGCGCCAGCCAAGCGCGACATTTCGCGGAAAAGCTCTTCAGGGTGCCCGTGCTTAGTGAGCAGGAGATGGCGAAGCGGCGTCAAGCTCGAGTTAATCGCGTGGAGAAACCAGAATTGTGAAACGTGCCGGGCGGACAGGCCGGCCTGAAACTTTCCCGCCGATTGCTGCTGCTCCAGAGAAACCGTGGCACTCTTGTCTTCCAGAATTTCGACGAGGCGCCGGAGCATATCCGTGAGACGTTCACTGGCGCTCAACCGTACGGTTGGAGGCACGAATGCCGGATCGAAGGCGAAATGTCCCGCTCCATCCCGCATGACCCGAGCCAGCGGAAGAGTAAGAAGATCCTCACCGGCTTCCGACTCGAGTACCAGGCGAATGTTCTTATGACCCAACTGAACCGGCTTCTCATCGCGCCCGGTGTTTTCGTCGTGCAGCATCTCCACGACGCCGCTGTAACGCGTGCCGGCATCTGGCCCGGACTCCAGCTTGCAGTTTTGCCCATCGGGAAGCCATCGCGGTATCGCCAGCTCGACGGTCAAATGGTCGGTGGTAGGAGGAAAGAGGGCTGCGATATTGCGGGACTCGGGCACGGAATCGGAGCTTGGGATGTCAAAAGGCAAGCCATCTTCGAACATCCCCCGAGCATGCACGAGCGTCACTGTTCCGTTGCGCAGCGCATCGGCATCGAGTTGGCAGGAGGAGAACCCGTAACCGTTCTTCCACAGGCTGGCCGTCGCGAAATGCACGGAGTCCTCGAAGTAGCGGTTCTGCGCCTGGAAATGATGCGGCGCCAGATACATCCCTTCCGCCCACACGATTTTGGAAAGCAACTTCATAACCTGTTTACCTGGCCAGAGCAGGTCATTGTCTCCCGAACCGGCTGCACTTGAGAACAAGAATTTGACGCCCGAACCTTCAATCACGCCTGGCCAGCGATGCTAGGTGTTTACTACTTTACTGTCAAGGCAATGGCAGTGTAAGGTGTAGGGCGCTGGACCATTCGAGACATGAGCCTTGGCCCGAGTTGCTCATCGTCTAGGCAAGAAGCCATGAAATTCGCCAATAAGTACGAACTTTTTGAGGCGGTCACTAGTGGGCGAGTCGAGACATTCTTCGCCAAGGACCTCAGTAGCGGTGAGCGCGTTCTGCTCCACATCTTCGACGCCCCCGAGAAGAAACCTGATCAGCCGACGGTGCTCTGGGTTCTCGAATCGTTCCGCAAAGCTGCTCCCGATCCGCCGGGATTGGTGCTTGAGACGGGCAGATACACTGGAACGACCTACGCTTATCTGGTGACGAAGCTTCCGGATAATGCTGCCCTGCAGCGCTGGACCCAATCTTATGAATCCCATTTGAAGGAAACGGCGGAGATCACGACACCGTCTGGCGCTCCGCCACCAGCGATTCCTGCCACCAAGGATCCGGCGGTCCAACCCGAGCGGTTAACCAATAAGTCTGCCCCGGCGCCCAGCGCCAGCGCTCCGGGTGAACTTACGGCAGCGCTTTCGGGCTTGTTGCCACGGATGAATGCTCCGCCCGAAGCCAATACTCCCAGGGAAACGGCTCTGGACGGAATCGACTCTGCATCTGCGGAGACTACTCCGCAGCGAGAACAGGGCGACTTCACTAAGCAGTTTTTTTCCGGGTCGCACGACGTATCCCAAGGGCTTGGGCCCCAGCCTCCTGCTAAGCCGTCTGAAGAAGCCGCCGTTCCTCAGCATCCTGAAGTTCCGCCGATGAGGACGGAAGGTCCAGATGTGGTTAAGGCAAACGCCGTTGAATCACGGTCGCCAAAACCGTCGCCAGGCAGCGGGGACGCGAAAGGAAGACCTGCGCCAGTAGTATCGCCGGACTCGGGTGGTTTCACTGCGTTGTTCAAGTCCAGCTTCAAGTCAGAAACTCAGGCACCTCCCGAGAGAACTGGCTCTCCCACCAACCCTGCCAATTCGAAGGCCGGAGACTTTACGGATTTCTTTCGGGGACCGTTTGACGGAGAGCGGCCTGCAGAGACTCCCGCGATTCCGTCCAAGGGGATAGAAACGCCACAGCAAAACGCCCCCGGGGAGTTTACGAGAGTGTTCGGCTCCGCCAAGGGTAGCGACTCGGCGCCGATACCTCCGCTGCAGAGTCCGGCCGGAGACATTGCTCGGCGAGAAGAACCTGGCGCGTTCACGCAACTATTTTCGAACACAAATCAGTCCGCTGCTTCGTTTCCTGCGAGCCCTCCGCTGCAAACCTGGGAACCGAGTCCGCCGAGGAGCGAGGTGTCGCAGCCGTCCAAGGAACCGGCGTGGACACCGCCGCCTTCGCTGGCGGCGACGCCTCCAATTACCCCGCCCATCGAACAAAGCCTTCCCAGGCCGAACGCGAGCAGCACCGCGGAAACGCCAGCCCCGGCTGGTGCTACCCATGTCTTTTCCGTCGTCAGGCCTCCGTTGTCAAGCGCGGCCCCGTTGCCGACGGGTCCCGGTGAATACACGCGAATCATCTCGGGTGGAGCGGGAAGCGCTCCCCCTGGTGAAAAGGTGCCGATAGCAGCTCCCAAGGTAGCCGCGCCAGCGCCACCGAAATTCACTCCGCCCGCTATTCCCAAGGCTCCGGAACTTGGCAAAGCCCCTAAAACCAAGGCTTCCTACCTGCCGCTGGTGATTATCCTTAACGTTTTGTTATTCGTTGCGATCCTGCTGATCGTGTATTTCGAAATAAAACACTGAGAACCGCAGAAGAAGACATTTAGCTTGGCTGCGGCAGCAGAATAAGCAGTTCCATGTTCGGATTGGGAAAATCCCCCGGCACATAGGCAGCAAGGTTGCGGGCGCGAGTCACCGCTTCCCACGCCGCACCGGACTGATTCAAGCTGAAGTACTGATATTTCAGCTTAACCGGAATTGCGCTGGGTGGGTTCGGCAAGTGTTTCAGCTGCAGACCCGGCAGCGCCTGTTTAATCAGGTGTTCGATGTGGGTCGCGGAGCACACTTTCACGAGTTGGGGCACTTTGTTGATAACCACGTCCTCGCTGGTTTCAGCATTCACAGCGAGATACATCCGCGTGTTGGCCAGGTACTTGTCATTATCGATCGCGGTCGCGTAGATAGAAGGCTTGACCCGCTTCAGCGGTAATGACACCAGGTTGGTGGGTACCACCGTTTCCAGCAGGGCGCGTAGTTTCTCATCGAGGTCGGAGAAGATCGGCCCGAGCGAGTCGTGGACGTACAGCGGCAAATCCTTAGGCCGCAGCTTGGGCGAAAAAGTACTCAGCGAACCGGCCAGTGAAGCCATCGCCGAGTACAGTTCCTCGGGATGTCCTTGCTTGCCCTCAAACAGGTGGCTAAAAATCGGGAAGTAAGAGTTGACCGTATAAAGGAGCCAGAAATTCGCAATATCGGACGCAGTGAAGTCCGCCAGGCTCTGATTTTTTTGCCGTCGGGTAGCGGAAAGCTGGGTGCTCCGGGCAGAGAGAATCTCGATCAACCCGCGCAACACCCCGGACAGGTATTCACTGGCACTTATCTCCAGCAGAGGGGGAACGAAGCGCGGGTTCAAAAGAAACGTGTCGGCTTTCGTCCGCTCCACGTTGGCTATACGCAAAACCGAACAGCCTTCGCGATTTTCATTTTCCGCCAGCAGGCGCAGATTCTTCCGCGCAATTTGCACTGGCTTCTCGCCCACGCCGGTATTCTCATCGCGGAAAGCTGTCACTTCGGCGAGAAAACGGCTACCACCGTCGCGTTGCGCAATCGCAACATTCAGCCCACGCTGCCGGTAATCGGGAATGGTCAAGTAAATGTCCAGGCTCTTCGCGCCGGGATCGAAGAAATCCGCCAGTGCCTTGGAGGGCGGCGGCGGGTCCGCATCTGGAATATCGAACAGCAACCCATCCGGAAAAATCCCTGCAGCCCGCGAGACGACGAGTTGCCCCTCGGCAAGCATCTCCTGATTGATGACCAACTCGCTGAACCCCCAGGCGCAGAATTTCAGCGCCTGCAGACGGAAATTCAGCGTGTCCTCAATAAACCTGTCCTGCGTTTGCAGGTGCTGGGGAGTGAGGAACGTCCCCTTGGTCCAGATGACAGGTTGCAGTTGCTTCATAATATTCCCGGCGACTGCCACGATAGCAATTCTCCAGCTGAGAAGCAAAGGGATTGACTGACGTTCGATTCAGCGTTATACCACTGCGACGAGCTTTTGCATGGGGCGGTTCGAGATTAGGGAGACACTATGAGTTGCCTCGGGTTGTTGGCGGTCGCCGCCTTACTGCTTGCTCCTGAACACTCCGGCAATTTCGCCATCGGCGCCATCAGTAGCGCTAATAGCGGCGCCCACTTCTTCGGTGGTTGCGTTGTCGGATTCGGCCTGCTGGTCTTCGCCCTCGGATTCCACAACTACCGCACACTCCGCCTGCTTGGCAACACTCCTAAAGTCGCGATCGGAGACCTCA
>Ga0210390_10000587_pt1 | contig 39356 bp, 37 predicted proteins | sample IncBWH11OmetaG_FD_161050 | JGI IMG/M metagenome (GOLD analysis project Ga0210390, IMG submission 161050) | Forest soil microbial communities from Barre Woods Harvard Forest LTER site, Petersham, Massachusetts, United States - Inc-BW-H-11-O ...
TAGCAGGCAAACGAATTCGTGGCTTTCTTTCAAGCGCGCGTTGCAGGCTGTACTGGGTAGGGCGGGAGGCGCGGCCGTCAAAGCGACGGTTGATCAGGCTCTGATGCGCGGGTCGGAACCGCATGAGCGGTGATGCGTCGCGGAGCTGCCTCGGTCTAGCGACCAGCATCGGGCCGATGGCCCGGCAGATAGTGGATGCGAGGGTTCTCCTGACCGCGGCTGCGCCTCCGGCCTTGCCCAGCAGCAGCGTGTCGGCTGGTTCGCTGGCGCCTCCCTTGGATGCGATCATCGGTGTCCTTCGATCAGTCCGCCGCTGGCGGCACGCTGCGGGCAATGGCCCAGACGAAGCCCGCCAGTTCGCGGGCGATCGCGGCGGTGACGACATTGGCCGGCTTGCCGGTGCGCGCCAGCTTGCGATACCGGGCACAGAGCCGTACCTGCGCCTTCCAGGCGATCTCGCGGATCCGCTTCGGCTGTTCCTCCTGACGCAACAGCAGCTCGCGGCTGACCCGCGCCGGGAAGCGGTAGCACCAGGCCGCCTCGATCAGCAGCCGGCGAGCGGCGCCATTGCCGGCCCCCTGTTCGCCGCCAGGGGCAGGCTTGGTGAGGCCGCCGCGCCTGACGCTGGCACCGCTGGAATGCTCCGACGGCACCAGCCCAAGATAGGCCATCAATTGGCGCGGGTTGGCGAAGCGCGACAGGTCGCCCAACTCGGCGATCAGGGTTGCGGCATTGACCAATGCCATACCGCGCATCGTCTGCAGCGCCGCCACGACCGGCGCCAGCGTCCAGTCCGGCAGCATTGCCGCGATCTGCGCCGTCAGCCGATCGCGCCGCGCCTCGGCGGCTTCGACCGCTTGCACGTAGTCCTCGAGCACGAGGTGATGCACCGCCTGCTCGAATTTGAGCCCGGCGAGCCAGCGGCGATGCAATTTGGTCCAGGCCGGCCGCCCGTAATGGCAGCCGTGGCGCAACAGGAAGCCGGAAAGCTGCTGGCGCGCCCGGCGCAGTGCATGCACCGCGTCGAGACGGGCGCGCACCAGGTCGCGCATCGCCTCGTGTCCGGGATCGGGAACCCACACCGCCGTCAGCTCGCCCGCCCGGTGCAGCCGTGCCAGGCTGGCGGCATCCCGCCGATCGGTCTTGACCCGGTCGCCGGCGCGCTTCGGGGTCAGCGACGGTGCAACCACGACGCATTCGTGCCCGCGCGCCGACAAATGACGCTGGATGCCATAGCCGCACGGCCCCGCCTCGTAACAGAACCGCAGCCACACCCCTTCATGGCCGAGCTTGCCCGCCAGACGATCCAAGGCCGCCGGCGTGTTGGCAATCCGGCCGTACTCCCGCACCTCGCCGCGCAGGCCGCCCTCGGCTGCCGCCACCGCGATCCCCTCCTTGTGAACGTCAAGCCCGACATACGTGATACGATCCGCCACGACCCGTCTCCTCTGCATGAGGCTCGGCACCGGCCGATCCGGCGCAACCCTCGCTACCTGCATACGGTGAGACGGGTCGCCCCGTACTCAGGCGGACATGTGGTCTAGGCGCCGGTCAGTTCGCGGCGGACGATGGCGGCACCGTCGGCGAGCGCCTTCAACTTGGCAAAGGCGATGTCGCGCGGCAGGTATTTCATGCCGCAATCGGGGGCCGGGATCAACCGCTCCGGCGGCACGTGCGCGAGGGCGGCGCGGATGCGGCGGGCGACGGTTTGCGCCGTTTCCGGTTGCGGGTCGCCCATGCTGACGACGCCGAAAATCACCGTCTTGCCGCCGAGACCATCGAGATCGGCGAGGTCGAGATCGGGTTGCGCCGCCTCGATCGAGATTTGGTCGACCCTCGTCCCGGCCAGTTCCGACAAAAACGAATAGGCGTTCGGCTTGTCGCGCGAGACATAGGCGTAGCCAAAGCAGAGATGCAGCGCGGTCGGACCGGCAATGCCGTCGAGGGCGCGCTCGATCGCCGGGAGGGCCAGCCGCCGCGCCTCCTCCGGCCGCGCCTGCAGCCAGGGCTCGTCGAGCTGGATTACATCGGCGCCGGCCGCCTTCAGGTCGCGCACCTCGGCGTTGACCGCGGCGGCATAGTCCATCACCAGCTCTTCTTCGTCCTTGTAGTATTCGTTCTTGGCCTGGCGCGACATCGTGAACGGGCCGGGCAGGGTGATCTTGATCGTGCGGTCGGTGTGGCGGCGGAGAAATTCGACATCGCGCATCTCGACCGGATGGAGCCGCCGGATCGGACCGACGATGCGCGGCACGACGACGGTGCCGCTCGACCGCCCGCGCACGGTCGCGGGATTGTCGAGATCGACACCCGAAAGTGCGGTCGCGAAGCGGTTCGAATAGCTTTCGCGGCGAATCTCGCCATCGGTGATGATGTCGATGCCGGCCTGTTCCATGTCGCCGATCGCGAGCCTTGTGGCATCGTCCTGCGCCTCTTCGAGCCACGGCCCGGCGATGCGCCACAATTCCTGCGCGCGCACCCGCACCGGCGGCAGATGCGTCAGCCGGTCGCGGTCGATCAACCAATCGGGCTGCGGATAGCTGCCGACAACCGTCGTTGGAAGAAGGCCTTGGGTCATCGCGGAATCTCCGTTGGAACGTCCCCGAAAGTCATTGCGCCGCACCCGGCAGCCGGGCCGGCTCGGGTTCGAGGCTCGCGAGGCTGCGGCCGCGGGTTTCGGGCAGCAGCATCAGCATCACGATCGTCAATCCGAACGCGAACGCGCTGAGCACCGCGATCGAGGCGCCGAGCGGCAGGCTCTGGCTGACAAATCCGACCGTCGTCGGCAGGAACGAGCCGATCGCCCGGCTGGCATTGTAGCAAAAGCCCTGGGCCGTGCCGCGCACCGCGGTCGGAAAGAGCTCGGTCATAAACGGACCCATCGGCGGGAATTTCATCAGCAGCAGAATGTTCATCGGGATGCCGAGAAAGAACAGCGCTTCGTTGTTCATCGGCACCAGCAGGAAGATCGGAACAAAGATCAGCGATCCGATCGTCGACCACAAAAAGGTCCATTTCCGTCCGATGGCGTCGGACAGGTAAGTCCCGAGCAAAAACCCGACCAATGCGCCGAGAATCTGGACCAGCAGAAAGCCGCCGGTGCTGGTTGCCGACAGATGGCGGACGGTGCGCAAATAGGTCGGCATCCAGATCCCGAGAGCATAGCCGCCGCCATGCGCGCCGGCGACCATCAACGTGACCTTGACCGTCGTCCACCGGTGCGGACGGCGAAAAGCGGCGAACAAGTGCCCGAACCCGAGCGCCGGCCGCTCGCGCCGCTTTTGTTGGAAAGCCTCCGACTCGTCGAGATGCCGTCGAATCCAGATGACAAAGATCGCCGGGACGAGGCCGACCGCAAACAGCACCCGCCAGGCGATCGCCTCGGGCAAGAAGGCATAGAGTGCCGTGTAGACGAGCGCCGACACACCCCAGCCTACGGCCCATCCGGTCTGCACCAGCCCGACCGCGCGGCCACGGTATTTGTCGCGGATCACCTCGCCCATCAGCACCGAGCCAGCGGCCCATTCGCCGCCGAAGCCAAAACCGTGCAGCGCGCGCAGGATAAAGAGCTGCTCAAAATTCTGGGCGAAGGCGCACAGAAAGGTGAAAACCGAATACCACAGGATTGTGATCTGCAGCATGCGCACCCGGCCAAAGCGGTCGGCCAGGGTTCCCGAAAACCACCCGCCCAACGACGAGATCAACAAGGTGACAGTGCCGATCAGCCCGGCCTTGCCGTTCGACAGCGACCACAGCGCGATCACCGTCGGGATGATAAAGCTGTACATCTGCACATCGAACGCATCGAGCGCCCAGCCGCCAAAGCAGGCGGCCATCGTGCGCCGTTCCTTGGCGGTCAAATCGCCGAACCACGCAAGCATTGCGTTTCTCCCTCATTGATTTTTCGCCGCGCAAGTCCGGCGGACATCGCCGCAACCCCCATTGTCGAGACGCGATCTTAGCGGCTTTCACCGGCCGGGCCAGCCCGTGCGGCCGGTTGGACGGCGACTCAGCTATGCAGGGAACCGCTTATTACCGGACGATGCCGCGGCTTAATCCTCCGCGCGCACCCTGACGTAAGAGCCGGGGGCGTTCTCGATCGGTTTGAGCTTGCCGTCGCCCGGCTGCCGCGCCGGCACCTTGCCGCCGGCATATTTCGCGACCCAGCGCCCCCACAACGGCCACCACGAATCCGGGTGCTGGATCGCCGAGGCGAGCCATTCATCGGCCGTCGGCGGGTTTTTGCCGTTTTCCCAATGGCCGTATTTGCTGCCCGGCGGGCTGACGACGCCGGCGATATGACCCGAGGCCGACAATACGAACTTGACCGGCCCCTTGTAGAGCCGCGTCGCGGCGTAAGTCGACCGCCACGGTGCTATATGGTCCTCGCGGGTCGACAGGATAAAGGCGGGCGTCTTCACCTTGCCGAGATCGATCGGCACGCCGTCGAGGGTGATGCCGCCCGGCTTCGCCAGTAGATTCTCCTGATACATGTTACGCAAGTAAAAGCTGTGCATCGCCGCCGGCATGCGCGTCGAATCGGCGTTCCAATACAACAGGTCGAACGGGAACGGCGACTTGCCGAGCAGGTAGTTGTTGACGACGAACGACCAGATCAAATCGTTGGCGCGCAGCATGTTGAAACTGGTCGCCATGTCGCGGCCTTCGAGATAGCCCTTGGCATTCATCCGCTCTTCGAGCGCCGAGAGCTGTTCCTCGTCGATAAAGACCGATAGCTCTCCAGCCTCGGCAAAATCGACCATCGTGACGAAAAAAGTTGCGGCCTTTATGCGGTTGTCGCGCTTGGCCGCCATATAGGCGAGGGTGCAGGCGAGCAATGTGCCGCCGAGACAATAGCCGATGACGTTGGCCTCGCGCTCGCCAGTGGCCTGTTCGATTGCGTCCAGCGCGGCGACCGTACCCTCGCGCATGTAGTCGGCAAATGTCTTCGCGGCGAGGCGCTCGTCCGGGTTTACCCACGAAATCACGAATACGGTGTGGCCCTCTCCCACCGCCCAGCGGACGAAGGAATTATCAGGTCGCAAATCCAAAATATAAAATTTGTTGATCCATGGCGGCATGATCAGCAATGGCCGCCGTTTTACTTTGTCGGTCGTCGGCGCGTATTGGATCAACTGGATCAGATCGTTTTGATAGACGACCTTGCCCGGAGTCACCGCGATGTTCTCGCCGATATGGAATGCTGCCGTATCGGTCATCCTGATCGCCAACCGGCCTTTGCCGCGTTCGAGGTCGTCGAGCAAGTTTTTGAGCCCGTGCATCAGGTTTTCGCCGCGGCTCTCGATCGTCGCGCGCAACACTTCGGGGTTGGTCATCAGAAAGTTCGAGGGCGCCAGCGCATCGACAAATTGCCGCGTGTAAAAATCGACCTTGCGGGCGGTACGCTCGTCGATGCCCTCGACCTCGCGCACGGTTTTCTGCAGCCAGCGCGCGGTCAACAGGTAGCTTTGCTTGATGTAGTCGAACAGCGTGTTTTCGTCCCAGGCGGCGTCGCGAAAGCGGCGATCGCCCGGCACCGGCTCGATCATCGGCGGGGCCTCGCCGCCGAGAAAGCGCTGCGCCGTGCGCTGCCACAAGGTCATGTAATCGTTCCACAGCGACAGCTGCGCCTGCACCAGCCGTGAGGGGTCCGACATCATCCGCGCGGTCATCTCGAAGAACGCCGAGCCGATGGCGACCGGGCTCGCCATGCCGATCCCTTCCTCCACCGACTGGCGTTTGAGGAATTCGCCGACCAGCTGCTGGCTGCGTTCCGCGATTCCGGCGATCTGGCGCGCCAATTCGTCAGCATCGGGAAGTGCTGCGCTCCCCTGTTGGTTTTCGGGAGGCGAGCTGTTTCCGGGCGTGGCCCGACCGTCGTCGTTCATCGCCGCTTCCTCGCCGCAAAACCGGCTGCGAACCGCCGACCGAGGCGTCGGCGCGAGCGGGGCGCCCGGCTTGTTTCGACAGCCACCCATTCGCGCGATCAAATTTGGTGACGCGCCGGCCTCGATCTAATACACCAGCGCCGATCAAAAGTGCAGCGACCCGGCGGCCGGCGCCGCTCCGTACCGCAGCCCATGGGTCGGGCCAACTCGTCGGTTATGTGTCGTCATGGTCAAGCGTGAAACCTCTTCCTGCCGCGGCGGCGCTGGTGCGAAGACGGGTCGGCTGGCGCTCGCCTTGCTGCTGTTTGGGCTCGCCGGCTGCAACCCGGTCGAAACCTACCGCCACTGGACCGGGATCGCGGCGAACGACCCGAACCCGGCGACCACGCCGAACACCAAGAACCTGGCGGCCGGAGACGCGACGAGCTACCCGAATCTCGCGACCGTGCCGACGCCGCCGAGCCAGGCGCTGACCACGGCCGAACTCAACAAGCTGACGCAAAGCCTGATCGCCGACCGGGCGAACGCGAAGTACACCAGCGAGCAGCTGCAACCGAAGTTCGACGAAGCCGCCGCCCCGCCGCCGCCGCCGCCCGCGCCCGCCGCGACCGCGGCGAAGCCCGCGCCGGCCTCACCCGCCAGTGCGGCGCCCGGCTCCGCACCGGCGCCCGCCGCGCCGGCGCCTGCTGTTCCGGGTTCGGTGCCGACCGCCTCTGCCTCGCCGGCGGCCGGCGCGGCCCCGGCCTCGCCCGCCGCAGCTGGGGCCGGCGCTAAAGGTCCCCGCAAATCCGGGCAGCCGCCTGAGCCGGGACCGGCGGAATCGAGCCTGCAATCGCCGCAGATCGCCGCGTTGCCGCAACCGGAACAGAACCGACCGGCGCCGGCACCACCGCGGGGACTGTCGATCCCGGCGGCCTCGGCCCCTGCGAACGCGACGGCGCCGGGAGCGTATCTGGCGGCCCCGCCGACCCCGGCGCCGATGCCGACGGCGATCGGCTCTGCGAAATTTCAGCCGGCGCCGCCGCCGCCCTATCTGCCGCCGCCAGCGCCGATTCGCACCGCGACGGCGACCGGGTCCGGCAAGCCGCCAAAGCCGCCGACGCCGACCGTCGCCTATACCCAGGTCGCCGACATCGCGTTTACCGGCACGGCGACGACCCTCACCGACGCCGACCGCGACGCGTTGGGCAAGATCGTCCCGCGCTATCGCGATAAGCCGGGTCCGGTCCGAGTGGTGGGCTATGCCGGGGTCGGCAGCAGTGCCGCCCAGCAGCTCAACAGCTATCGCACGGCGCTCGACCGCGCCCAGGCGGTCGCCGCCGCACTGACCAAAGCGGGGATTCCGGCGAGCAAGATCCAGGTCGAAGCGGCGCCGACCGGCGGCGACTCGGGTCAGGGCCGGGCCGAAATTCTATTTGGAGAGTAGGTTCGGTTCGTAGCCAACTCGGCCGAACCTCTTCGGAAAATTATCGAAACTTTGATGGGCGCGCGTTACAACGCGCCGAGGGGCGGTATCGCAGGATGCGGCCTCACCTCGCCCGAACCGCGTTTGGGCCCGTCAGCAGCGGGGTTGTCTCTGTGAAGCCGCCGTTAATGATTGCCGTCGCAGGGCTCGGCACCGTCGGCGCCGGCACCCTCAGATTGCTTCAGGATCAGGCCGAGCTGTTGGCCGAGCGCGGTGGGCGCCGGCTCGTCGTTGCCGCGGTGTCGGCGCGTGACCGGCGCCGCGACCGGGGTGTCGAATTGTCGGCGGCGCGCTGGTACGAGGATGCGGCGGCGATGGCGGCCGATCCCGACATCGATGTCGTCGTCGAGCTGATCGGCGGTGCGGAGGGCATTGCCGCGCGCGTCATCGACGCCGCCTTCGCCCACGGGAAGCATGTCGTGACCGCCAACAAGGCGCTGATGGCGCATGACGGCAGCCGGCTTGCGGCGCGGGCCGAGGAGCTGGGCTTGGCGCTGTCGTTCGAAGCTTCGGTCGCGGGCGGGATCCCGGTCATCAAGACATTGCGCGAGGGGCTTGCCGGCAACCGGCTGCAACGCATCTACGGCATCCTCAACGGCACCTCGAACTACATCTTGACGACGATGCGCGAGAGCGGGCGCGAATTCGCCGAGGTGTTGGCCGAGGCGCAGAAGCTCGGTTATGCCGAGGCCGATCCGGGCTTCGACATCGACGGCGTCGACGCCGCCCACAAGCTCGCCATCCTGGCGAGCGTCGGCTTTGGCCGGCCGGTCGATCTCGCCGGCGTCTACACCGAAGGCATCCGGCACGTCTCGCGGCTCGACATCGATTTCGCCGAGGAGCTCGGCTATCGCATCAAACTGCTCGGCATCGCGCGGTTGACCGACGAGGGGCTCGAGCAGCGGGTCCATCCCTGTATGGTGCCGCGGGCGACGCCGATCGCCGCTGTCGAAGGCGTCTACAACGCGGTCGTCGCCGAGGGCGACTTTGTCGGCCGGGTGGTGTTGGAGGGGCGGGGCGCCGGCGCCTTCCCGACCGCTTCGGCGGTCGCCGCCGATCTCGTCGATATCGCCGCCGGGCGCCGGGTGTTTCCGTTCGGCATTCCCGCTGCCGAGCTGCGCGACATCCCCGGGGTGGCGATCGAGCGCCACCAGAGCGCTTATTACATCAGGCTGATGGTGGTCGATCAGCCGGGGGTCATCGCCGATGTCGCCGCGGCCTTGCGCGACGAGGACGTGTCGATGGAATCGATGATTCAGCGCGGTCGCGCCCCCGGCGAAGCGGTGCCGGTCGTGCTGACCACCCATCTCACGGTCGAGGCGGCGATGCGCCGCGCGCTCAGCGCGATCGAGGCGCTCGACACGGTGCTCGAACCCCCGCGCATGATCCGCATCGAAGATTTCTAGCGCGCCCGAGATACGTCGATTTATCAAGGCCTCCCGTCGTCGCTCGGCTCTCGCGGCGATCTCGCGCGAGCATTTGCAGCCTGACCTCATCATCCTCGTGGAGCGCAAACCCCGATGCCAGGCAAATTCGGGTCCAACATCATTGCCCTATAATCGATGTTCTACCGGGGGACTCCTTATCTTTAGAACGAGCTGCTATCGGTGTCGTACCGCCCCCTCACGGTTCGTTCATTCCCACAATTCGCCGCCGCATTGACTGCGCCAGACCCGGCGCATACGGTCCGCCGCGGGCTGAATCCCTTGTGCCGAGGCTTGACTTGCGATCATTGCCGAATCGATCTCACAAGCGGTTCGCTCGCTCTTCCTTGCCCAGCGTCAAACGCCCGCCGCGATCAAGCTTTGAGCCGGCGGGTTTGATTATCGATCCGGCTCCAACCATCATCACAGATTAATGACGAGGAGGAACGTCATGCCCGAGGCGTCACAGATGGATCGCAACCTGGCATTGGAGGCCGTACGGGTGACCGAGGCGGCGGCGCTCTCCGCCTCGCGGCTGATGGGGCGCGGCGACGAAAAGGCCGCCGATCAGGCCGCCGTCGACGCGATGCGCGAGGCGCTCAACAGCCTCTCGATCGCCGGCACCGTGGTCATCGGCGAAGGCGAGCGCGACGAGGCGCCGATGCTTTATATTGGCGAAAAGGTCGGCACCGGGAGCGGTCCGCCGCTCGACATCGCCCTCGACCCGCTCGAAGGCACGACAATCACCGCCAAGGGTGGCGCCAACGCGCTCGCGGTCATCGCGATGGCCGATGCCGGGCATTTTCTCAACGCACCCGATGTCTACATGGACAAGATCGCGGTCGGCGGGGGGCTGCCCGACGAGCTTGTCGATCTCGACGAGTCGCCGATCGACAATCTGCGAAATCTGGCGCGAGCAAAAAAGGCTGAGATCAGCGACCTCGTCGTCTGCATCCTCGACCGGCCGCGGCATGCCGAGCTGATCGCCAAGGTGCGCGACGCCGGCGCCCGCATCGCCTTGATCTCCGACGGCGACGTCAGCGGCGTCATTGCCACCTCGAGCCCTGAGACCGGTATCGACATGTATGTCGGTTCGGGCGGCGCGCCGGAGGGTGTCTTGGCGGCGGCGGCGTTGCGCTGCATCGGCGGCCAGATGCAGGGCCGGCTGTTGTTTCGCAACGACGACGAGCGGGGCCGCGCCAGCCGCATCGGCATCGCCGATTTCGACCGCAAGTACAAGTTGTTGGACTTGGCCTCCGGCGACGTGATGTTCGCCGCGACCGGGGTCACCAACGGAACCATGCTGCGCGGCGTGCGCCGCGTCGCCGGCGGCGCCTTCACCCATTCGGTGGTGATGCGATCAAAAACCGGCACCGTGCGCTACATCGAAGCCCGCCACGACTTCACCCGCAAGCAAGCCTTCGCCGCGCTCGCGCGGTAACCTTAGGAAGCCTGAATGGACGCCATGTTTTTGTTAGCGGTCTTGACCGGGTTAGCGGTGCATTCCGCCGAGTTCGGGCACTAAACACAAGGTCTGTTGATCGGAACACGCATGCGAGGACTGCCGAAACCTCACTCCCTCTCCGCCCCTGGGGGCGGAGAGGGCTGGGGTGAGGTGAGGGATTCCACAGCGCCCGCCGACACCCACCTCACCCTCCCATTGCTGCGCAATGGGCCCCTCCCTCTCCCCCCTGAAGAGCGGAGAGGGGAATCGTGGGCTCATCTGCACACGTTTGCTTAGAGCCGGAAATGGACGGCGCGGGGGGCGCCGCCTCATTCGTCGGGGTTTTGGGGGTCGAGCGCTCGGTCTGCGGACGTCGCTGGCGGTTGCGCCACGCTGGCGGAAGCGGCGGGCAAACCATTGCCGAACGGCTCGCTCTGCCCGAGATCGTCGGCCGGCTGTTGGCGCAGCGCGGGGTCGATCTCGATCATGCGCCGCCGTTTCTAGCACCGCGGCTGCGCGACCAGCTTCCAGATCCGTCGCATCTGCGCGACATGGACGCGGCCGCTGCCCGCCTCGTCCGCGCGGTCCACGATCGGGAAACGATCGCGGTCTTTGGCGATTACGATGTCGATGGCGCTGCTTCGGCGGCACTGCTGACCCGATTTTTCGCTGCGATCGGCGCACGCAGCCTGATTTACGTCCCCGACCGGGTGCGGGAGGGTTACGGCCCGAACGCGCCCGCTTTGCTCCGCCTGCGCGACGCGGGCGCCGGCGTCGTCGTCACCGTCGATTGCGGCACCACCGCGCATCAGCCGCTCGCCGAAGCCGCCCGATGCGGACTCGACGTGATCGTGATCGACCACCATGTCGCCGAGCCATTGCTGCCGCTCGCAACCGCTCTCGTTAACCCGAACCGGCTCGACGAGGACAGTCCGCACGGCGCGCTCGCCGCGGTCGGCGTTGCTTTTTTGCTCGTCGTTGCGGTCAACCGGGCGCTGCGCAAGGCCGGTTGGTATTCGGGTGAGCGCCCGGAGCCCGATCCGCTCGGCTGGCTCGACCTGGTGGCGCTTGGCACAGTCTGCGATGTCGTGCCCCTGACCGGTCTCAATCGCGCGCTGGTCGCGCAAGGCATCAAGGTCGCGCAGCGCGGCGCTAATTCCGGTCTTAACGCCCTCGCTGCGATCGCCGGCGTCCCCGAGCCGATCGGCGCTTACCATTTGGGCTTTGTGCTGGGGCCGCGGGTCAACGCCGGCGGACGAGTTGGTGCGGCCGATCTCGGCGCGCGGCTGTTGGCGACCGACGATCCCGCACTTGCCTGCGAATTGGCGCGGCGCCTTGACGGCTATAATCGCGAGCGGCGCGACATCGAGGCCCGCACCCTGACGGCGGCGGTCGCCGCGGTCGAAGCGGTGCCGCAATCGCCGGTGCTGACCTTTGTCGCCGCGTCCGGCTGGCATCCGGGCGTCATCGGCATCGTCGCCGCACGGCTCAAGGAGCGCTACGAGCGTCCGGCCTGCGTCGTCGCCGTTGCGGACGGGATCGGCCGCGGCTCCGGCCGCTCGATCGCGAGATTGCCGCTCGGCCCGGCGGTGATCGCGGCGCGCCAGGCCGGGCTCTTGCTGAATGGCGGCGGTCATGCGATGGCGGCGGGCTTCACCGTCGCCGCGGAAAAGCTCGACGCCCTGCGCGCGTTCCTCGCCGAGCGGCTCGGCGACGGGCTCGACCGCGAGATGCTCGTCCCCGAGCTGGCGATCGACGGCACGCTCTCCATCGCGGCGGCGCAAGCGGAGCTGATCGGCCATATCGAAAGCCTGGCGCCGTTCGGCGCCGCCAATCCCGAGCCGCGCTTCGTCTTTCCAACCGTTCGCGTCGCTCATGTCGAGCCCGTCGGCAACGGCCATCAGCGCTGCGCCTTGGCCGATCCGCTCGATACGTCGCGGCTGCCGGCGATCGCCTTCCGCGCCGCGGAAACAGCGCTCGGCGGTTTTCTCGCCGAGACCCGCGGCACCGCCATCCACATCGCCGGCCATCTGCGCCGCGATAGCTGGCGCGGCGGCGACGCCGTCCAACTGGTTATCGAGGACGCCGCACCGTCATAACCCCCTCGTCTTGCGCAGCGCGCCCACGCCGCCCCATAGTACGGGCGATGGCTGAGGAATCGCCCAACCTCGTTCTCGAACATCTTCGTGCGATCCGCGACGAGCTTCGCGAAATCCGCGAGGAGCAGCGCGAACAGCGCGGTCGCCTCGGTTCGATCGAACGCAGCATTTCTTATATGACGCGGGAAATGGCGGAGATGAGCCTGCGCCTCGATCGAATGCACGATCCCCTTGACCGAATCGAACGGCGTCTCGATCTCGTTGAGGCGTAGTTCCGCTCGCCCTTTGAAGCGTAGTTCGGCCGTTAAAGTCCAAACTCCGCCCCGCGGTCGCTGCGCCTCGGGCTTGCATTTGGGCGCGCGGCGCGCGACGCTATCGACCACCGGAATACCGTATCGCGCGATCAGGAGAGAAGCCGTGAACGATATCGCACCGTCGCGTTTCAAGTGGGTTGGGACCAGGCCCGTCCGTCCGGACGGCGTGCCGAAAGTGACCGGCCGGGCGATGTACGGCGCCGATCTGGCGATGGCCGGGGCGCTTTACGGCAAGATCATCCGCTCGCCGCATGCCCATGCGCGGATTCGCGGGATCGACGCGTCGAAGGCCCTCAAACTGCCGGGCGTCAAGGCGGTCGTCACCGCCGCCGATTTCCCCGACCACAAGTTCGAGTACGTCGGGCCGGAGCGGGTGGCGCAGAATCTCTGGCATGTCACCCGCAACATCATCGCGCGAGAGAAAGCGCTTTATGAGGGCCACCCGGTGGCTGCTATCGCCGCCACCGACAAGGCCATTGCCGAGGAAGCGGCGGCATTGATCGACATCGATTACGAGGTGTTGCCGCATGTAATCGATGTCGACGAGGCGATGGCCCCTGATGCGCCGCTATTGTTCGAAGACATGATCACGCGCGGCATCGAGCCTGCACGAAGCAAGCCATCTAATATCTCAAAGCGGCTCGAATTCACGCTCGGTGATCTCGAACAGGGGTTTGCCGAGGCCGACATCATTGTCGAGAAAGAGTTCAAGACCGCGGCCGTCCACCAAGCCTATATCGAGCCGCATGCCTGCGCCGCCCGCGTTGATGCCGATGGCCAAGCCGAGATCTGGACCGCGACCCAGGGCCATTTCGGGGTCAGGGCCCTAACCGCCAGATTGCTTGGCATGAATATCGGGGACCTGCGGGTGACGCCGTCCGAGATCGGCGGCGGCTTTGGCGGCAAGATCCCGGTTTATCTCGAGCCAATCGCGGTCGCGCTGTCGAAAAAGACCGGCCGCGCGGTCAAGATTGTCATGAGCCGCGATGAAGTGTTCAAGGCCACCGGGCCTACCTCGGGTGCATCGATGCGGGTCAAGATCGGCGCCAAGAAGGATGGCACAATCACCGCTGCCGACGGCGTCTTCAAATTCCAGGCCGGAGCCTTCCCGGGCTCACCGGTCATGAATGCGTGCTTGTGTGCGTTTGCGCCTTATAACATCCCGAATGCGCGATCCGTCGGGTACGATGTCGTCAGCAACCGCCCAAAGGCATCGGCCTATCGCGCGCCGGGCTCGCCGATTTCAGCCTTTGCAGTCGAAAGCGCCCTCGACATTTTAGCCAAGAAAATTGGCATGGATCCGCTGCAATTCCGGCTCAAAAACGCCGCGCGCCCCGGCACGACGATGATCTACGGGCCGAAGATGGCCCATGGCGGCTATGTCGAAACCCTGGAAGCGCTAGCCAACCATCCTGCCTACAAAGCGCCGCTCGGGGCGAACCAGGGGCGCGGCGTGGCGTCGGGCTACTGGTTCAACGGTGGTGGCGAGTCGAGCGCCAGCATCCAGGTCAACGAAGATGGCACCGTTACCGTCTCCAGCGGCAGCGTCGATATTGGCGGCTCTCGTGCCTCGATGGCGCTGATGGCGGCTGAGACCCTCGGCATCGACTACCGCCAGATACGCTCAATCGTCGCGGACACGGCCTCGATCGGCTTCACCAATCCGACCGGCGGTTCGCGCGTTACTTTCGCGACCGGGATGGCGGTGGTCGAGGCCAGCAGGAGGATCGTCGACGAATTGCGCGCCCGGGCGGCAATGATTTGGGAAGTCGATGTCGATGGTGTCGTCTGGGAGGACGGCCAAGCCAAGCCCGCGAGCAGCAATGTCGGCGATTTCGCACCCCTGTCGCTGAAGGAGCTTGCCGCCAAGAAGGCATTGACCGGCGGTCCGCTGACGGCTTCGGCGGCGGTCAATGCCGGCGGACAGGCGCCCGGCTTTACCACCCAGTTCTGCGATGTCGAGGTCGATCCCGAGACCGGCAAAGTCACCGTCTTGCGCTTTGTTGCGGCCCAGGATGTCGGCAAGGCGATCCATCCCTCCTATGTCGAGGGCCAGATCCAGGGCGGCGTCACCCAGGGCATCGGCTGGGCCCTGAACGAGGAGTACATATACGACAAAGAGGGCCGGCTCGATAACGCCGGTTTTCTCGATTACCGGGTGCCGGTGGCCCCCGACGTGCCAATGATCGACGCGGTACTCGTCGAAGTGCCGAACCCGGCGCATCCCTACGGCGCGAAGGGTGTGGGTGAAGTCAACATCGTTCCGCCGATGGCGGCGATCGCCAACGCGATCGACAATGCGATCGGCCGCCGGCTGACCGAATTGCCGATGTCGCCGCCGAAGGTGCGCGCAGCGCTCGACGCGGCTGCGGACGACTAGGGCCGGCAAAATGCCCGAGACGGCCGCGCGGGTGGTCTTGTCGAGCGGGTTCAGCCGTCGCTACACCGGCGGCGTGCGCGAATTCGCGATTCCGGCAAGCAACCTGCGCGGCGTCATCAAGGCCTTGGACAAGCTCTACCCCGGCCTGGGTGCGCATCTCGAAGAAGAGACCACGGTCGCGATCGACGGCGAGATCCACGAAATCGGCTATCTTCAGCCGTTGCGCCAGGACAGCGAAGTCTTCTTCATCCCCAAACTCGAAGGCGGCTGACGGAGCCGGCGCGCCGAAACCATGACCGCGTGGCTAGTCGAGGGTTCGCGGGTCGTCGATCGCAAAGGTCAGATGCTGGGTCGGCTGGGGTGTCGTGGTCATCAGGCTGACCCCATCCGGCGCCTCAAAGCGGTGCCATTTTCCTTGTGGGACGATTACCACCATCCCCGCCTTTAGCGAGAAGGATTGCGGGCCGTCCTCAAACATGATGTGAAAGGTCGTGGCGCCATCAACGACTTGCACGATTTCGTCGCCATTGACGTGACGCTCCCAGGGGCCTTCTCCGGAAAATTTGGCGACGTTGATGGCGCTGTCGCGGTACGGCGCCAATCGCGCAAAGGCGCCCTCTCGATCGGCTTCGGGCGTCTCTGGGGTGCGTCCGCGCAACATCTTGAGCTTGGCGAGCTCGGCCTTGGTATCGATGATCGTGAGCATTCTTCCCTTCGCTTTCGCAGTGATTCCGGCCTGGTCGACAATTGCGAGCCGAACCCGACAATTGCCTATGCGGCGCCTCTCGGCCGGTAGCATAGCCGCGAGCGGCTCGGAGTCTATCGGCTAAGAACCGGGTTCCACCCGCGGGTGCGGCACCGGCATCGAGCACGCTTCAGCCAAGACCGTCTCGACCCGGTCGAGAAAGGGCGGTGCTGCTCGTCTGGGCCGCGGCCCGTCCGGCCGCGCGCTCGTCCAGCATTCAGGGGTTTTCGACAACAAGATTTTCAACACCTTCATCGGCTGCGACTCGATCGGCATCTGCAGCGACGAGTTCAATGGCGACAATTTCGATCACGGGCTGCATGGTTTGTCGGTGGCGGCTGCATGGGCATGGTGCAGACCAGCAGGGATCATCACCCGCCGCACCGGCGCGGGCCGGTGCGTCTTCAAGTCGAGTTCCGCCGCCGCGGCGCTGAGCCAATTCCACCGTTGGCACAGCCCGCGCGGATCGGGCATTGTCGGCGGATCATTTATTCAGCGCAGGCGGGGTTGGGTCGGCAACATCCTCGCGGAGAAGTCGGCTATGAGATTGAGTATCGTCACGTTCATGCACCCCGGCGCCGAGCCGCGCGGCCACTCGCTCGACCGTATCGCCAATTATGCCCGGCGGATCGAGGCCGCCGGGTTTCCCGGGATCTGGGTAACCGATTCGCTCGGCCGCGGCCGGGCTACTTTGGAGCCGATGGTGGCGCTCAGCGCGCTCGCCGCGGTCACCAAGCGGGTTGAGCTTGGGACAGCCGTGCTGCAGGTTTCGCTGCGCCATCCGATCGACCTCGCCCATCGGGTTCAATCGGTTCAGGCATTATCGGGCAACCGGCTGCGGCTTGGCGTCGGCAGCGGCTCGACCCAGGCGGATTTCGACCTCTTTGGCGCCGATTATTCCCAGCGCTTCCGCACCTTGATGGCCTCGCTCGACATCATGCGGCGCACTTGGCGCGGCGACACGGTCAACGGCGGGGCGCTGACGCCGTGGCCGGGCAGCGAGGGCGGGCCGCCGATCCTGCTCGGCGCCTGGCGCAATCCGCGCTGGATCACCTATGCCGCGAGGCATTGCCAGGGCTGGATCGCCTCCGGGCTCTACAGCAGCTGGGAGGATCTCGAAAACGGCATGCGGATCTATCGCGAGGCGGGCGGCGCCAACGCGGTTCTCGCCAACGTCGTCGTCGATCTCAACAACCGTCCGGAGCCGGGCAGCCTCGCCGAACGGGCCCGGGTCTCGTTGGTCTGCCTGCCCGACGACGCCCGCCCGCGGCTGAAGCGGATCGAGCAGATCGGGTTCGATGAGGTTTTGCTGATCTCTCCAGCGAGCGCGCTCGACGAACTCGAGCGGGCGCGGGACTATCTGTAACCGATTACAGGACGAGCTGGGTCTGGGTGACGAGGGCCAGGAGCCGGCCCTCGGGGTTGGTCACGCGGGTTTGCCAGATCATCGTCCGGCGGCCGCGGTGAACCGGCGTCGCCTCGCCGATGATCTGCGTGCCGGCGGGTGCGGCGGCGATAAAGTTGGTCTTGCTCTCGATCGTCGCCGTCCCGGCGCCCTCGGGTAGATTGACGATCGTACCGACCGCACCAAGGGTATCGGCAAATGCCATGACCGCGCCGCCATGCAGGACTGCCGGACGGGTGCACAATTCCTCGCGCACGGTCATCCGCGCGACGATGCGATCGGTCGAGGCGCTGAGGAACTCGACGCCGAGCAGTGCGGCAAACGGCAACGGGGCCTCTTTAATTCGGGCCAACAGGTCCATCCGATCGCCCCTACCGTGGTTCTCGCCGCACGGAGTGCGGCGAGAACCATGGTAATGCCATTTTTGCTGGGTTAGGGTCCGAATTCGGATTGTCGAGCGCCGGTCGCAGAACAGCCGTAGCCGACACTTTTGCGGCCGAGGCGCGGCATCGGAGGTAATTCGCGTGCGTAAACTGGCGATGGTTATCGTGGCGATGGCGTCGGTTGTCCCGCTCGCCGGGCATTCCCAGCAACCGCCGCAGCAGGGCGGCAAGGACGCGGTCTACGACGAGCTGAACCTGTTCGACGAGGCGTATGAGCGAATTCGCGAGGACTCGGTCGACCCGGTCGCCGACGGCAAGCTCGTCGGGGCAGCGATCACCGGCTTGCTGACCGGGCTCGATCCGAACGCCTCCTATATCGACCCCGCGGCGCTCAAGGCGTTGAACGAGCCGGAGGCGAGCGGCGAGGTCGGGATCGGGGCGGCGCTGACCTTGACCAAAGGCGAGCTGAAGGTGATCTCGCCGCGCGACGGCTCGCCGGCGGCGGCCGCCGGGATCAAGCCCGGCGATCTGATTCTGGCGATCGACAAGGAGCCGACCTATGAGCTGACGCTCGCCGAGGCCGAGCAGAAATTGCGCGGCCCGATCGGCAGCACGGTCGGGCTGACCCTGCAGCGCGGCGATGAAAACGCCCCGCTCAAGCTCACCCTCAAGCGCGCCGTCGGGCATTTGCAGACGGTCTCGTCGCGGGTCGAGGACGGCAACATCGGCTATCTGCGGCTGGCCGGGTTCGACGACGGCACGCAGGCGGCGCTGACCGCCGCTGCGCAGGATCTGCGCCAACAGACCGGGGGCAAACTCGCCGGCATCGTGATCGACTTGCGCAACAACCCCGGCGGCAGTTTCGAGGACGCGGTCGCCGCCGCCAACGCGTTTCTCGACAAGGGCGACGTGGCCCTCGTCGAAAAGCACAATACCGCCAGCGCCAAGCACATCAGCGCGACCCCGGCCGACCTTGTCAAAGGTCTGCCGATCGTTGTGCTGGTCAATGGCGGCACCGCGGACGAGGCCGAGCTGGTGGCAGCCGCGTTGCAGGACAATCACCGCGCCTTATTGCTCGGCACCAAGACGTTTGGCGAAAGCGCCATCGAAACCCTGATCCCGCTCGCCAGCGGCGGCGCCATCCGGCTAACCACGGCCCGCTTTACGACGCCTGACGGGCACCAGATCGACGGCAAGGGACTCGATCCCGATCTCGTCGTGACGCCGCTCAAGCTCGAAAAATTCGCCAATGAGGAAGGGCTGCACGAGGCTGATTTGCCGGGCGCGTTGAAGAACCCCGATCAGCCGGCATCGTCGGCGGCGGCGCCGGGAACGACGCCCGCGTCACCGGGCCAGCCGGCCCCGGCGGCCAAGTCCGCCCCAGCCGGGGCGCCGCCTGGGGCGACCGCGACACCGCCGGCAAAATCGGCCCCGTCAGTGGCGACCGGCGAGATGGGCGGCGCCAGCGACGAGCAATTGACCCAGGCGTTGGACGTGTTGCGCGGCCTCGCCGTCTTTAATCGCCACGCCTCGGGCTGAGCCGGCGCCCCCGGCGGCGATTGCTGCCTGGCCCACGCACCCGCTGGGGTTCGACCCGTCCAGCCGGGGCCGTTGGCCTCGGTTGACACCGCCCGCCGGCCGACTGATGGTGCGACGGTGATTGCCGCCTTTGACACCCATTCCTCGGTCAAGACGTTGACCGCTGCCGGCATGCCCGAAGGGCAGGCGGAGGCGATCACCGAACTGTTCAAGGCCTCCCGCGACGCGGATTTGAATGTGCTGGCGACAAAGGCCGACCTCGCTCAGCTCAGGGCCGACCTTCAACAGCAGATCGCGGAGCTCAGGGCCGACCTTCAACAGCAGATCGCGGAGCTCGGGGCCGACCTTCAACAGCAGATCGCGGAGCTCGGGGCCGACCTTCAACAGCAGATCGCGGCGGTCAGAAGCGACCTGCAGCAACAGATCGCGGCACTCAGGGGCGACATCCAGCGGGATATTGCGGAAACCAAGGCCGACATCCTGAAATGGATGTTTGGCATGATCGCCGGCGCCGTTATCATCAATGTCATGGCGATCATCGGCGCGATGCTGGCGCTGGTGCGAATGGTTGGCCACTGATCCACCCGCGATTGGCAGCGGGCGCGACGCCGCGTGTGTCGGCCCGGTCGCTTGCGCACCGCAATCCTGCCCTTGATTTTTGCTCCCGCTGCGATCCGCTTTGCTTCGTTGTCGTGGCGGGCGAAGGCGGCATGGTGGTATGGTTAGGACGCGCTATCAGTTCGCTGCGCATGACACCTCGCTAACCTTTACCCGTTGGAGGATGCGCCGATGATCTACGAAGTCCGCACCTATACGCTGCGCCCCGGCACCGTGGCCGAATTCGAGGAGCGCTATCACAAGAGGCTGCCCTCGCGGTTGAGGCATTCGCCGCTGGGCGGCTTCTGGCACACCGAGTTCGGGCCGCTGAACCAGGTCGTCCATGTCTATCCCTATGACGATCTGGCGCATCGCACGCGGGTGCGCGCGGCGATGGCCAACGACGCCGAGCGCAACGCGATGCCCGGTGGCGGCGAGTTCATCGTCGCCCAGGAGGCCGAGATCATGAACCCGGCGCCGTTCATGCGCGCGCTCGGCAGCCGCGATTACGGCACCGGCAACGTCTACGAGATGCGCACCTATACCTATGCCCCCGGCGACATTCCAAAGGTGCTCGACGCCTGGGGCAAGGCGATCGAGGCGCGTGAGAAATTCTCGCCGCTCGCCGCCTGCTGGACGAACGAACTCGGCGGGCTCAACCGGTTCACGCACATCTGGGTCTACAAAGACCTCAACGAGCGCGCCCGCGTTCGCGAGGAGTCGCGCCGACCGGGCGGCGCGTGGCCGCCGCAGGCCGGGGTGCGGCCGGTCCGCCAGGAAAACAAGCTGCTGATCCCGGCGGCATTCTCGCCGGTGCGCTGACCGACGGCGGCGCGACGGGCGAGGAGGAAGAACCTCGATCCGGAGCGGACGGCGCGACCCAGTAAAAGGGGCCGGGCCGTCCAGCCGTCGCGGTCGGTGTTGCGGCGGTCAGAGCCGGCGAAATTCCCGTCGAACCGGGAAACAACCGGGAATTTTTTGCGTCGAACCTGGCCTGCGGTGCCAGAAATCACATTTTATTCAACGCCTTATAATGGGTATCGGCGAGTTTTAAGGGTACGTAAACCGGGAATTCTTCGGCGATAAACCGGGAATAGATTGCGCCGAACCGGGAATTGACGGGATTTTTATCATCTGACATTGCTGCATTGACAACTCGTGCGATTTCAGATATTATACCCGCAGATTTGGGGTTTGCAGATCGGCTTGTACAGAGGGGTTGAGCATGGGGCGGGCGATTGGCGGGTGACGGGCCAAAAAATTATCAAATCGGTTATCGCAAACCGCCCGTTGCGACCCGGTTCAAGATCGGCAACAACGCCAATCCGCGCGGCCGGCCGCGCGGTTCGACGAACCTCGCGGCGATGTTGCGGCACGCGCTCGACGCCCCGGCCGTCAACCCCGACGGCAAGCGGCGGCGGCGCCCGACCAAGCGCGAGCTGATGATCCGCAGTCTGGTCGAGCGCTCGGCCGGGGCTGACCTCGCCGCGACCAAACTGTTGTTCGAGTTGTTGCGCAAGGCCGATCCGCAAGCGGTCGCCGCCGAACCGGCCACGATCGGCGCGCGCGGCGAGGACGCGCTCACTCTTCTCAAAGAGCGTCTCGCCAGGCTCGCCCGTGCCCAAGCCGCGGACCCGCCCCGCGCCGCCGCGGTCGCATCCGCTGTGCCGCCGGCGGTCGCCGACCCGCCCGATCCCGCCAGCGAAGCAGACCCCGCCGATCGACCGAGCGGCGAGTGACCGCCGGAGCCCCAGCGCCAAAGTCTCGCGGGCAGCGCCGTCTACAGTACCCGTACAAAAGAGACCTGCTAGCGGTTCCGATCTGATCGAACCTCCCCTGCCGTCATTGCGAGCGAAGCGAAGCAATCTCGGGCCGCTGAGCTATCGCCCATTCGGGATTGCTTCGTCGCTACGCTCCTCGCAATGACAGCGTGGCAGCTTGGTCGAAAGCTGCTCTAGTGGTACACTTCTGACGCTTGGCACCCACAAACTCTGCCTCCCTCGTCATGCCCGCGAAAGCGGGTATCCAGGGCCGCCAGCGCGAGTACTTGCCCTGGACCCCCGCTTTCGCGGGGGTGACGGATTGAAAGGCGGCGGGAGTCATTTGTCAGGTTCGCACCACTAGCTCTAGTGCAATCTGCCGACCGACCAAGGGCTGCATTGGAGCGCGCAACGTGGAATGGATAATTATCCATTGGTTTGAACTCAGCACGCTGACACTGCTAGGTCTCAACCTGTGGTTCGTGTCCGCGGTGTTGAACGCATTGCGCGAAACCAATCGCTGGCTGTCATTTCTTTCCGGCATTCAATGGGACCAGCTGGATTCCTCCCCGGAGAGGCGGGAGCGACCAGATCATTAAGCTCTGGATTTTCCGATTGCCTAAAATAATTACTATAACGCAGACACTATATGACTTTGACAGACCCCCGCAGAGATGCCAGAGGCACAGGATGTTGATTGGCAGGTTGCGCGCTTTTCACTGACCCCCGCCATCTCGCCAAACTTTAGCGTGCCGCGCGCGGGCGGGAAGTCATCTCCGGCAAAAGCGCTGTATGCGTTCAGCACGGGTGCGATACAGTGGTAAGGATGATGGGAAGGCTATTAGCCGCCGCGGCGGTATCTTGCGCAATCTGTGCTTGGGTCGCCGCTGCTGCCGAACGCTGGTACGTCGGCCATGTCGGCCCCGAGATTTGTGTACCTCTCGACGACCTCGACGATAGCATGCAGCGCCTTTATTACGGCGGCGGGCAAATGCACACCCCCGCCGACTTCGTCGCGCACTTCGCCGCAATGGGCGTCACGATAAAGCCTGTATCAGGAACCCCTCCAGGGATTATGCTTTACCGCGGCGACGACGGCAGCGACATGGTGCTCTTCAACGACCCCGATGTCTGCAAAAGCGTACTCGCGAAGGTGCCTCAATGAAGGACCGCAACATCGGCCTGATCCCACGCTATATGCTTGATACCAACGTGTTTAATGACGTGCTAGACGGGAAGGTATCCACTATGTCGCTTACGGAGCACCGTCTGCTCGTCATTGGGGTCCAAGCCGCTGAATTGCGCGCGACCCGGAACAGCGCGAGGCGAGCAGACCTTCTCGCGGTATTCGAGGAGATCAATCCATCGACCGAACCCGCGTCAAGTTTCGCTTGGGGTATCGAAGGGGCCGGGTGGAATCAAGCTTACTGGAGCAACAAAAGTGGAAATTTCCAAAGAATGATTGAGCGGCTTAGGCAACTAGACTCCCAGAATAAAACTAAAGACAAGGGAGACCTCAACAAAATGCGCGATATTTTGATTGCTGAAACAGCGATCAAGTATAAGGCGGTCTTGGTTAGCCGCGATGCCAACCTGCGACAGGTTGTTTCGGAATTTGGGGGGCGAGCTATCGAGTTATAACGCGTCTTCTGGGTCCGGCGCTGGGGACCGATGCTCGCCGGTGGTTGCGGTCACCAGCAGCGGCGAGGTGAAACCAATCGCCGAGGCGGTGGCGAGCGGCACCCGGCCGATCGCGACGACGAAGACGAGGTTGCTGACCAGCATTCAGCATCGACCGCGCGAGCTGAACACCGGGCCGCCGCGTCGCCAGCAAGCGCCGGCCATAGCGCGGCAAAATACGACCAGCATGACGATCAGGTGCCCGGTAAAGCGGGCCCAGACGATCTGCATGACCGGGTAGTGCGCGGTCAGCAATTTGACCGCGGCGTTCATGAACGGGAACATCGCGACGCCGAGGCACATCAGCGCGATGCCGCGCAGCACGTTGGGGGGAGGCAGTGCCGCCGGCGTCCGGCGCCCGCTCGCCGCCCGCCCGGCGGCGCCCGCGCTCGGTGTGCGACCGGAAATCACGCTACGCGGTTTCGCGGCGCATCTTCATCCCAACGCTGCCCGCCCGGCGACAATGCGCGCGTCTTCGGGCAGGCACGGCCGCGCTGCCGCCCATCCCCGAGGAAACCCGCCGCCATCGCGCCCGCCTGATATCGCGAAGCGGTTGGCGGGGGACCGCCGCTATTCCATCGCCTTGACGACTTCCTCGCACATTTTTTTGGCGTCGCCGAACAGCATCATCGTGTTGTTGCGGTAGAACAGCTCGTTCTCGACCCCGGCGTAGCCCGAGGCCATCGAGCGTTTGACGAACAGGACGGTCTTGGCGCGTTCGACATCGAGGATCGGCATGCCGTAGATCGGCGAGGCGGGATCGGTTTTGGCCGCCGGGTTGGTCACGTCGTTGGCGCCGATCACAAAGGCGACATCGGTCGACGGAAAGTCGCGGTTGATCTCGTCGAGTTCGAAGACTTCGTCGTAGGGCACATTGGCCTCGGCGAGCAGCACATTCATGTGCCCGGGCATGCGCCCGGCCACCGGATGGATCGCGTAGCGCACCTCGACCCCGTCCTTTTTGAGGAGGTCTGACATTTCGCGCAACGCATGCTGGGCCTGCGCCACCGCCATGCCATAGCCGGGGACGACGATCACCGAGCCGGCATTTTTCAAGATAAAGGCGGCGTCCTCGGCGCTGCCGGATTTGACCGAGCGGTCGCCGATGGCGGCTGCGGCGGCTATAGCACCGCCCTCGGTGCCGAACCCGCCGAGGATCACATTGACGATCGAACGGTTCATCCCCTTGCACATGATGTAGCTGAGGATCGCGCCGGACGAGCCGACGAGCGCCCCGGTGATGATCAGCAGACTGTTCGACAGAGTGAAGCCGATGCCGCAGGCGGCCCAGCCGGAATAAGAGTTCAGCATCGAGATCACGACCGGCATGTCGGCGCCGCCGATTGGCACGATCAGCAAAAACCCGAGTACGAGCGACAACAGCAGCAACAGCCAAAACACCGCCGCCGCGCCGGTTCCGACAAAAATCGCGATCAGCACGACGAGCAGGATGCCGAGCCCGGCGTTCAAGAGATGCTGGCCGAAGAACATCAACGGCCGGCCGCTGACCAGACCCTGCAATTTTGCGAAGGCGACGATCGAACCGGTAAAGGTGATTGCGCCGATCGCCATGCCGATCGACATCTCGACCAGGCTCGCGCGCTCGATCGCACCAGGCACGCCGATACCGAAATCTTGCGGGGCGGTGAACGCCGCGGCGGCGACGCAGACCGCGGCAAGGCCGACCAGGCTGTGAAACGCCGCCACCAGCTGCGGCAACGCCGTCATCTGGATTTTGAGCGCGATATAGGTGCCGACCGCGCCGCCGATGACGATGCCGGCGAGGATCAGCCAATAACTGACCACATGCGGGGTCAGCAAGGTGGTGATTACGGCGATCACCATGCCGGCGATGCCGTAGAAATTGCCGATCCGCGCCGTTCGCGGCGAGGACAGGCCGCGCAGCGCCAGAATAAAACAGACCGACGCGATCAGATAGAAAAACGCCGCAAGGTTCTCGCTCACAAGCCGCCCCGTTATTTCTTGCGCTGGAACATTTGCAGCATGCGCTGGGTCACGATAAAGCCGCCGAAGATGTTGACCGAGGCGAGCGCGACCGCGACGAACCCCATGACCTTGGCAAAGCTGACGCCGGCCGGCCCGGCGGCGATCAGCGCGCCGACGATGATCACGCTCGAAATCGCGTTGGTGACGCTCATCAGCGGCGAATGCAATGCCGGGGTCACCCGCCAGACCACGTGGTAGCCGACAAAAACCGCGAGCACGAAGACCGTCAGCTCGTAGACGAACGGCACGCCGCCCATGGTAGCCGCCGCGGTCGGCGGCTGGGCGGCGAGCTGGTAGGCCAGGGCCTGCAAGTCATGCGTCAGCCGGCCGGCGGTGCCGGCGAGCTCCCTGGCGCGCTCAGCCAGCGCCGCGGGGTCTGCCATCGCTTTACTCCGTCAGTTGCTCGCGACCGGGGCCGCGGCCGCGGGCGCCGGCAGCAGCGCCGGGTTGACGATCGCCCCGTCGCGGGTCAAGAGGGTCGCCTTGATGATCTCGTCGCTCGGGTCGATCGCCAAGCGCCCTTCCTTGTCGACGATCAGCGCCAAGAACGACAGCAAATTGCGGGCATAGAGCTGGCTCGCATCGGCGGCGATGCGCGACGGCATGTTCAGATGCCCGATCACGGTGACGCCGTTTGCCGTGGTTACGGTCTCGCCCGGCCGGCTGCCCTCGACATTGCCGCCGGCCTCGACCGCGAGATCGACAATGACCGAGCCGGGCATCATCTCGGCGACCATCGCCTGGGTCAGCAGCACCGGCGCCGGGCGCCCCGGAATGAGTGCCGTGCAGATCACGACATCGGTGCGCTTCAGCGCCTCGGCGACCTTTTCGCGCTGGCGGCGGCGGTAATCGGCGTCCATCTCGCGGGCGTAGCCGCCGGCGGTTTCGGCCGAGCGCGCCGCCTCCTCGTCGACCGAAAGGAAGGTGGCGCCGAGGCTCTCGACCTGCTCCTTGGCGGCGGCGCGCACATCGGTCGCCGAGACGATAGCACCAAGCCGCCGCGCCGTGGCGATCGCCTGCAGCCCGGCGACCCCCGCGCCCATGACCAGGACGCGCGCCGCCTTGATCGTCCCGGCCGCGGTCATCATCATCGGAAAGGCGCGGCCGAACACGTCGGCGGCGTCGATCACCGCCTTGTAGCCGGCGAGGTTGGCCTGCGAGGACAGCACGTCCATCGCCTGCGCGCGGGTGATCCGCGGCACCAATTCCATCGCAAAGGCGCTGATCCCGGCGCCGGCATAAGCCTCGGCGTCGCCCGGGTTCTGCAATGGCTGTAACATTCCGATCAGCGCCGCGCCGCGCTTTACCGAGCGCATCTCGTCGAGCGCGCCATCGGCGCCGATCAGCGGACGCTGGACCTTGAGCACGATGTCGGCGTCGCCGAGCGCCACCTCGGCATAGGGGACGATCGACGCGCCGGCGGCGGCGAACGCCGCGTCGCTGAAGCCCGCACCCTCGCCGGCCCCGGTCTCGGCGGCGATGTCGAGCCCCATCGCGGCCATTCGCTTGACGGTGTCGGGCGACGCCGCCACGCGGCGCTCATGCGCGCGCCTTTCCTTGACGACGGCAACGTTCATCGCGCGGGGGTTCCTGATTGGCCAGACCGGTGGGCAGTGCACAATGCCGCGCCGGCCGCGGTTTGTGAAGAGCGAACCCGGCGCCGCGGCGGCGCGGCAGGGTTGCGCCGCGCGGGCGGGCGGATGCCGGGTGGCGCGCCCCGCGCGATGGATCGCGGCGGGGGATCTCGGCGCGCAAACGCCACGCTGTCGCCTTATTCCGCCGACGTGCTAGGTAGGCGCGCAATCCACCCGGCGCGGGGAGTGGTGGAAACGGCGGGCGAAACGGCGCCGGACGGGGGTTTGGGTAAAGACGGGGGTTTGCGGTAAGGACGGGGATTTGCGGTATAAAAGGTGCCGCGGCTGGGCGAGGCCGCGATGCCGGGAATAATCTCGCAGGAGGTGCGTTGTCGTTGAGGCCGAGATCGGTGGAGCCGGCGGCGCTCGCCGCGGAGGAAGACGCGATCGCCAGCCGGTTTAGCGACCAGCTGATTGCGATGCTGCCTCGGCTGCGGCGATTCGCGCGCGGGCTGGCGGGCTCGATAGTCGAGGCCGACGACCTCGTGCAGGCGGCGAGCGAGCGCGCGCTCGCTCGCCGGCATCAGTTTCAGGAGGGTACCCGTTTCGACAGCTGGATGTTTCGCATCGTACAGACGATCTGGATCGATCAGATGCGCGCCCGCACGGTCCGCAAAGAGGAGGCCGAACTCCCCGGCGACCGCGTGGGGTCGGACGAAGCGATGCGGCGGGTGGAAGCCCGGCTGGCGCTGGGCGAGGTCCGCCGCGCCGTCGACCGCTTGCCGCCGGACCAGCGGGCGGCGCTGCTGTTGGTGACGGTGGAGGGGCTGAGCTACCGGGAGGCGGCCGAAGTGGTTCAGGTTCCGGTCGGTACGATCATGAGCCGCCTCGCGCGGGCTCGCATGGCGCTGCAGGCCCAGCTCGAAGCCGGCGCCGGGATTGGCAGGAGTAGGAACGATGTCGAGGCTCAGTGACGACCGTCTCGTCGCTTATCTCGACGGCGAGGCCGAAGCCCCGGAACGGCGCGAGATCGAGGCTTGGCTCGCCGGCGATCCCACCGCGCGCGACAAACTCGCAGCGCTCGCCCGATCGGCAACCCTGCTGCGGCAAGCCTATCACGAGATCCTGCGCGAACCCCTGCCCGAGCGGCTGATCGCCGCCGCGCGCGGCGCGACGACGACCCCGACGGGTGCGCGCATCCTCGCCTTCGCACCCAAACGCGCCGCGGCCTCCGGCGGGGCGCTGCGGCGCTGGCGCTTCGCGTTGCCGATCGCGGCATCGCTGTTCGGCCTCCTCGCCGGGGGCGGCACCGGCTATCTCGGGATCGGCGAGATCCTGACCGGCGGCGGCTCCGGGGCGGCGTCGGCGCCTGCGGTCGAGGCCGCCGTCGCCAACAATTTGTGGCTCGACAACGCCGCCGGCTATTTCAAGATGTTTGTCGCCGCCGGCGACAATGCGCTGATCGACGTTCCCGCCACCGGCGACGCCCGCGAGGCGCTGCAAAAGATCAGCCAAAGCCTGACGCAGCAGGTGCGCCTGCCGGACCTCAAGCCGTGGGGCTTGAATTTCCGCGGCGCGCGCCTCGTCGTCGTTGACGGCCGCCCGGCGGCACAGCTCGTCTACACCACGGACAACAAGGCGATCGGGCCGATGGCCCTAATCATCGGGTCGTCAAAACAGCCCGATATCCCGCCCACCTTCGACCGCCGGCAGGATGTCAACATGCTGTATTGGCGGCATCAGGGCCGCGCCTATGTGCTCGTCGGCCAAGCCGATGCCGGCTATTTGTGGGGCATCGGCAACGACGTCGCCTGGCAACTCGACGCGATCTGAGCCGAGCTTTCTGAACCGAGCTTTCGCAAGCGCGCCGGCCGCCGACCCGCGCCGGCCGGTGGCGCCCCGCCGATCGCCTTCCGCATCGCCCAAAGGGGGATAATCAGAGCGCTTGCAGCTTAATGTACTGCGTAACGCATTTGTAAGGCGAAATCAGCTGTAAGGCAAAAGTCAGGGCGACAGGAAACCCGATGCGGCTGCTGTTGATCGAGGACAACGAGCGCTTTGCCGAGCTGTTGAAGCGCGGCCTGGCGGCGAGCGGGTTTGTCGTCGACGTCCTCGGCACCGCGAGCGACGCGATGGCGGTGCTGGAGACCACCCGTTTTGAGATCGTCGTCCTCGATCTTGGCCTGCCGGATGTCGACGGGCTCGACGTGCTGGGCGAAATGCGCCGGCGCCGCGATGCGACCCCGGTCTTGATCCTGACCGCACGCAGCGCCCTCAAGGACCGCGTCAACGGCCTGGGCAGCGGCGCCGACGACTATCTCGTCAAACCGTTTGCGCTCGAAGAGCTGATCGCCCGGCTGCGGGCGTTGCTGCGGCGGCCCGGCAATCTGTTGGGCGTTCCGCTCGAGCTCGGCAATTTGACGCTCGATACCGTTGCGCGCCAGGTCTTTGTCGGCGAAGAGCCGCTGTTTTTTTCCCCGCGCGAGATCGCCGTGCTCGAACATCTGCTGCGGCGCAGCGGGCGCGTCGTCGGCAAGAACCTGCTCGAAAGCAACCTCTACGGCATGTCGCAGGAAATCGGCTCGAATGCCGTCGAGGTTTACATCCATCGGCTGCGCAAGCGCTTGGCGGAGGTCGACGCCTCGGTTCAAATCCATACGTTGCGCGGGGTGGGGTATCTGATTTCCGAGAGAAAATGAGGTGATCCGCTTTCGCTCCGTCGTCTCGCGGATTGTCGCACTGCACCTGCTGGCGATCGTCGTCACCTCGATCTTTATACCGGTGACGCTCTTTCTGATGCTCGACCACGCGGCGATGGGGTTGCACCAGCGGGCATTGCGCGAGCAAGCGGCGGAAATCCTGCGCTATCTCGATATCGGCTCGCGGGGAACCCCGCGCTTGTCATTGCCGCCCGATCTGGCGGCGTTCTATTCCGAGGATTACGGCCGCGCCGCCTTTGCCGTGCTCGACCGCAGCGGCCAGGTGCTGTTTTCGTCGCCGCCGGCAAAGCACCCGATCGCCGCTCTGCCATCGGCCGGCAAGCCGTTTCAGTTCTTTTCGCAAAAGCGCGCCGGCGATGAATATTACGGGGTCACCGTGACCACCGATGTCGACGGCACGCCGCTGTTCCTGCAAGTCAACGAGGACCTCGCCCATCGCGACGTCCTGATCGACGACATCGTCGCCGGGTTCTTGACCCGGGTGGGCTGGATCACCGCGCCGATCCTGCTGTTGCTGCTGGCGATCGACGTCTTCATCTTTCGCCGCGCGGTCCAGCCGATCGTCGCCGCCTCGGCGCTCGCCGAACAGATCGGCCCCGAGCGGATCGAGTTGCGATTGCCGGAGAGCGGCATGCCGGCGGAAGTCTTGCCGCTGGTGCGCGCGGTCAACGACGCGTTCGACCGGCTCGATGCCGGGTTCCGCGGGCAGCGCGAGTTTACCGCCGACGCGGCGCACGAGCTGCGCACCCCGCTTGCGATCCTGCGCACCCAGATCGACATGATCGGCGACAACGAGGTCGCCGAGCCGTTGCGCCACGACGTCGAAAGCATGAGCCGGCTGGTCAATCAGCTGTTGGAGATCTCCGAACTCGACAGCTTGTTTATCGCCGAGGGCGAAACCGCCGACCTCGTCACGATCGCCGGCGACGTCGCGGCCTTTCTGGCGCCGCTGGCACTGTCGCAGAACAAGACCCTGGCGATGATCGGCGCCCGCCGCCCGGTCCGGGTCCGCGGCAACGGCGACACGATCGCGCGGGCGGTGCGCAACCTTGTCGAAAACGGGCTCGCCCACACCGCACCCGGCACCACGGTCGAGCTGAGGGTCGCGGCGGAGGGGACGATCAGCGTTCTCGACCGCGGGCCGGGCGTGCCAACAGCGCTGCGCGAACAAATCTTCCGCCGGTTCTGGCGGCGCGACCGGCGGCGCGGCGGCAATGCCGGGCTTGGCCTCGCGATCGTGGCGCGGATCGCCGAAATGCACCGCGCCGAGGTCACGATCGACGACCGGCCCGGCGGCGGTGCCGTGTTTGCCTTGCGCTTTGCCGCGGTGCTCCCCGAAAAACCCGCCGCCGCGGCCCAGCTCGCCGGGGTGCGCTGAGCAGCGCCGCCGCACCGGCCGCCGCGAAATCACCGGATCGGGCGGTTTGCCGCGCCCAAGATTCCCTGGACGGTCGCGGCGGCATCGGGCATCATCGCCACTTCTTCCGGCCCGGCATCTTCAGGTGGGTTGCGTTTTCTTTCCGGGTGTAGACGAGATTGTTCTCGTACCAGCGCCTGCAAGTATCGGCAAGAAAGGCTCGACAATGGTTTCTATCGAATCAACCCCGGAAATGGCGGCCAAGATTTACCAGGCGATGGAGCGCAACCTCGCCGTGGTGCGCCGCCGAATGGGCAAGCCGTTGACGTTGGCCGACAAGATCCTGCTCGGGCACCTCGACGACCCGGAGCACCAGGAAATCGAGCCGGGCCGCAGCTATCTGATGCTGCGCCCCGACCGGGTCGTCTTTCAGGACGTTCTCGGCCAGACCGGCCTGTTGCAATTCATGCAGACGCGGCGCGACAAGGTCGCGGTCGCGGCGACGATCCACTGCGACCACCTGATCCAGGCGCGGGTCGAGGGCGGCGCCGATTTGCGCGAGTCATTGGCCGAGAACAAGGAGGTTTATGACTTTCTGCGCTCGGCCGCGGCCAAATTCGGTCTCGGCTTTTGGGGGCCGGGCGCCGGCATCATCCATCAGGTGGTGCTGGAGAATTACGCCTTTCCGGGCGAATTGATCATCGGCACCGACTCGCACACGCCCAATGCCGGCGGTCTCGGCGCCTGCTCGGTCGGCGTCGGCGGGGCGGACGCGGTGGAGGTCATCGCCGGGCTGCCCTGGGAGGTGCTCTATCCGCGGCACATCGCGGTGTACCTCACCGGCCGGATGGGCGGATGGACGGCGCCCAAGGACGTGATCCTCTACGTCGCGGGCGCGCTGACGGTGTCCGGCGCCACCAACGCCATCGTCGAATACATCGGCCCCGGGGCGCGCACGATCAGCGCCACCGGCAAGGCGACGATCACCAATATGGGGGCCGAACTCGGTGCCACGACCTCGGTCTTCCCGGCCGACGAGCACATGGCGCGCTACCTGCGGGCGACCGGCAAACCCGATCTCGTGCCGCTGTTCGAGCAGAACCAGCACCTCCTCGAACCGGATAAGGAGGTCGAAGCCGACCCAGCCAAATATTACGACCGCGTCGTCGAACTCGACCTCTCAAGGCTCGAACCCCACATCGTCGGGCCGCATTCGCCGGACCGGGCGCGGCCGATTTCCAGGCTCGCCGCCGAGGTCGCGGATGCAAAGAACGGGTTTATCGACCGGATCTCGACGGCACTGATCGGCAGCTGCACCAATTCCTCCTACGAGGATATGAGCCGTTCGGCCGATGTCGCCGAGCAGGCGAAGGCGCACGGGATCAAGGCGGCCACGCCGTTTCTGGTGACGCCGGGATCGGAGGCGGTGCGCGCGACGATCGAGCGCGACGGCCAGATGCAATCGCTGAAGGACATCGACGGGACGGTGCTCGCCAATGCCTGCGGCCCGTGCATCGGCCAATGGCGGCGCGCGGCCTCCGAAGGTGCGGTGCCAAACACGATCGTCACCTCCTACAACAGGAATTTCCCGCGCCGCAACGACGGCGAGCCGACGACGATGAACTTTATCGGCAGCCCCGAGATCGTGACGGCGATGGCGCTCGCCGGGCGGCTGTCGTTCAACCCGGTGACCGACTCGTTAACCGACGTTCAGGGCAGGCCATTCCGGCTCGACCCGCCAAAGGCCGCACCTGAGGTGCCGGCGCATGGTTTCGACGCCGGCCACGCGACCTACATCGCGCCGCCGGCGGATGGCAGCGCGATCAAATTGGAGGTCGCCCAGGACAGCGAGCGGCTGCAATTGATGGAGCCGTGGCTCGCCTGGGACCACAAGGATTTCGTCGACTGCCCGGTGCTGATCAAGACCGCGGGCAAAACCACGACCGACCACATCTCGCCGGCGGGCCCGTGGCTGCGCTATCGCGGGCATCTCGACAAGTTCAGCGACAACATGTTCATGGGTGCGACCAACGCCTTTACCGGCGAGACCGGGACCGGGATCGACGTGCTGAGCGGCGAAAAGGGCGTGATGGTTTCGAAGATCGCGCGCGACTACAAGGCGCACGGGGTCAAATGGGTTGCGGTCGGCGACCACAATTACGGCGAAGGTTCGAGCCGCGAGCATGCGGCGTTGTCGCCACGCCTGCTCGGCGGCTGTGCCGTTATCGCGCGCAGCTTTGCCCGCATCCACGAGTCGAACCTCAAAAAGCAGGGCCTCCTGGCGCTGACCTTTCAGGACCCGGCCGATTACGACCGCGTTCGCGCCGACGACCGGCTGAGCCTCGTCGGCCTCGAGGAGATGGCGCCCGGCCAACCGGTCGAATGCCGCATCAAGCACGCCGACGGCACCGCCGAAACGCTAAAGCTCAACCACACCTTCAGCGCCTCGCAGCTCGAATGGTTCCGCAAGGGCTCGGCGCTCAACCTGTTCCACCACTGACGGCGGCATCCGCAACTAGAGTCCCAGCCGAAACACGGGCAACCCAAACACCGTCTTGCCCGGATCAAGTCCGGGCAAAGCGTGCTTTGAGTTGCGCGTTGGGCTTTGATTGTCCATCATGCGTTGTCGCAATTGCTGAACCGGACAGCCGTGGGTCAGGGCCGGCCAAGACGACAGAAGATTGTTGTCGTTAATGTGGGCCCAATCCGATTGTTTTCCGCGAAAAGCCATGCGGGGGCGACGGTGAGCCGTCGCGACTGTTCGCAACATGTTGGGCCAGCACGCTGAGGTTGAGAGGCGCCATGGATATCCGGCATGTCGTCGTCCTGATGCTGGAGAACCGGTCGTTCGACTGCATCCTCGGAATGCTCTATGCCAAGGGTCCGGGCTTTGACGGCCTGAGCGGCGCGGAGAGCAATATTTGGCACTGCCCGGACGGTACCCAGCAAATCATCCGCGTGTGGAACGATCCGACGGTGACGCCTCGCGCGCTATGCATCCCCGATCCCGACCCGGGCGAGCTTTTCACCGACATGCAGGTGCAGCTTTATGGTCTGGCCGGCATCGGTCCGCTTGAGACCGGCCCGACGATGAGCGGCTTTGTCGACAATTACATGCGCCAGCCGGTGACGCGGCCGCCGCCCGACCCCTATTCGGTCATGCATTATTTCGTCCCCGCGCAGGTGCCGGTTATCAGCGAGCTGGCCCGCGCCTTTGCGGTATCCGACCGCTGGCATGCCTCGGCGCCGTGCCAGACCTGGCCTAACCGCTTTTTCGCGCATACCGCCACCGCCGCGGGCTATGTCAACAATTCGCCGACCCACTTTCCCTATCTGATGGAGACCGTGTTCAACCGCCTGGAGAGCAAGGGGAAGAGCTGGCAGATCTATTTTAACGACACCCCGCAATCGGTCACCCTGACCCGGCTATGGGGCGACCTGATCACTCATTTCCGCCATTTCGACAGCGACTTTGCGCGCGACGCGGCGGCCGGCGGCCTGCCCGCCTACAGCTTTATCGAGCCGCGCTACTTTCCCGATGTGCTGCTGAACAAGATGCCGAGCGACGAGCACCCGCCGCACAATGTCGCCTATGGCGAGGAACTGATCGCCGCCGTCTACAACGCGGTGCGCAACGGGCCCGGCTGGCGGCACACCCTGCTGGTGATCACCTACGACGAGCACGGCGGCTGCTTCGATCATGTGCCGCCGCCAACGGCCGTTCCGCCCGGCGGCCCGAGCCCGGACGGCTTCTCCTTCAACCGGTTTGGCGTGCGCGTGCCGGCGGTCATCGTCTCGCCCTATGCCCGCCCCGGCAGCGTCGCGCGCCCGCCCGGCGCGACCCCGTTCGACCACACCTCGATCATCGCGACCTTGCGCAAACTGTTCGGCTTCGAGCCGCTGACGGCGCGCGACGCCGCAGCGCCCGACCTGCTGTCGGTGCTCGACGCCGAGCCGACCAATGATGGGCCGGCTTCGCTTGCCGCACCCGCGGTGGCGCCCGCGCCGGAACAGGTGGCGCGGGTCGCGGCGCAGCCGCCGAACGATCTGCAGAAGAGCCTCGGCGCCGCGGCGATGCTCTTGCCGACGATGGGCGCCAACATCGGCGCGCATCTCGAGCGGCTGAATTCGGTCCCCGACCCGGTTCCGGGCCATCCGACGGCCGCGGCCGCGGCGGCCGATGTGGCGGCGCATATGAAGGCATTTCTCGGCCGCTGACGCCGCCTCGGGGCGGCGCGGGTCCTCGGTCCCCGGGAGCACGCAGATGCAGCAATTCGCCGGCAAGGTGGTTCTGGTTACCGGGGCGCAGCAGGGGATCGGGCGGGCGACGGCGCTGGCGTTCGCCGCAGCCGGCGCCGATGTCGCGATCAACTGGCTCGACGACGAAGCGGCCGCATCGCAGGTGACGGCGCGGGTGCGGCAAAGCGGCGCTCGGGCGTTTGCGGTCCAAGCCGACATCGGCGATCCGGCGCAGGTCCAGGCGATGGTCGCTTCGGTTGAGCGCGAGCTCGGTGCGGTCGGCATCCTGGTCAACAATGCCGGGGTCTTTCCGCGCACGGCGTTTCTCGACATGACCGAGCGCGATTGGGATTTCGTGCTCGGCGTCAACCTCAAGGGCGCGTGTTTCTGTGCGCAGGCGGTCGCCAAGGCGATGGTCGCGGCCGGGCGCTCCGGGTCGATCGTCAACCTGACTTCGGGTGCGGCGTTCCGCAGCTCGCCGCGCGGCGTGCACTATGTCGCGAGCAAAGGCGGCGTGTTGTCGATGACGCGGGCGATGGCGCTGGAACTGGCGCCCTACCGCATTCGCGTCAATGCGATCGCACCGGGCCTGACCGACACCGCCCAGCCGCGCCATGGCAACAGCGAAGCTGAACTGGCCGAGGCGGCGCGCGCGATCCCGCTCGGGCGCATGGCGCAACCCGAGGAAATCGCCCGGACCGCGCTGTTTCTCGCCTCCGAGGACGCCGCCTTCATCACCGGGCAGACGGTCCACGTCAACGGCGGGTCGTATTTTTCCTGAGTCGTGAGTACAACTAACAATTTTTAGACTGATTTTCGATCAGATCGTCCCCTCTGTCATTGCGCGCGCCGCGAAGCAATGACGGCTGCAGCAGCCGCATTCTTTTCGACCGGAATCCGACCGGGAGTTATTCGGCGTGGCCCGATTGCAGCTGGATGTAGTTCTCGATGCCGATCTTCGGGATCAAATCGAGCTGGGTCTCGATAAAATCGACGTGCTCTTCTTCGGCTTCGAGGATCTCGCTGAACAGGTCGCGGGTCACAAAATCGCGCATGCTTTCGCAATAGGCGATCCCCTCGCGCAGAGCCGGCATCGCGTTTTGCTCGAGCTGCAGGTCGCAGTCGAGGATTTCGCGCACGCTTTCGCCGATCAAGAGCTTGTCAAGATCCTGCAGATTGGGCAGCCCGTCGAGAAACAGGATGCGCTCGATCAGTTTGTCGGCGTGCTTCATCTCGTCGAGCGACTCGGAATATTCGTAAGCGCCGAGCTTGGTAACGCCCCAGTGACGCAGCATCCGGGCATGCAGAAAATACTGGTTGATCGCGGTCAGCTCGTTTTTGAGGACTGTGTTCAGATGCCGCAAAACGGTTGCATCGCCGCGCATCGCCGCCTCCCGCAAAAAAATGGCCTGGGTTATGTTGGGAACGACCGCCCGGCGGCAAGCCCGCAGGTCGTTAGCCCGCCGCGGGCGCGGGGTGCGGTTCGGAGAGCTCGACGACTTGGCGCATCAAGCGCCGCACCAGCGGCACGCATTTGCCGCATTTTGGCTTGGTGCCGAGCGAGCGGTAGATCGCCGACACGGTGCTGCATTCGGATTGAGCTTGGGCGCGAACGTCGCGATCGGTGATCGCATTGCAGACGCAGACGTACATACGCGCCCCTCTCGACAATTACTCGTCGTCATCTAGCCGAGATGCGATCAATTCGCAATATCATCACCGCATGGCTGCCCCGCGCTTTCGCCGGACGGTGCGTCGCCGGCCCGAGATTGCTTCGTCGCCTCACGGCTCTTCGCAATGACCGGGACCGGCCCATGTCATCGCGAACCCACGGGTCCGCGCCAAGCGCGGCCCGAGGATAACCTCCGCGAAGCAATCCCGATCCGTAGCCGCCAACCCGGCGTTATTGCACCTGATGCTTCACTTTGGCCCAGCGGTCGAGGATCGGCAGGATCTGGTCGGGACCCTCGGCCGGCAGCGTGATGTTGACCCCGACCGCCCCCAAATCGCGAAAGCGCTTGATCTTGTCGGCGTCCTCGGGGGCGCCGCCGATCGTCACCTGCAGCGACTGCGGGTCGCGGCCGGCGTCCTGCGCCATCTGCCGGAAGCGCGGCATGTATTCTTCGGGGTTGCCGCTGGTGGCGTTCGGGTACCAGCCGTCGCCATAGCGCACCGCGCGCCGCGCCGCCCACGGAAAGGCGCCGCCGAGGATGATCGGCGGCCATGGCTTTTGCACCGGTTTCGGCCAGGTCATCATCGGGGTGACCTTGACGATCTCGCCGTTGTATTCGGGTTTCGACTTGGTCCAGATCTCCTTCATCGCCTCCATCTGCTCGCGCATCTTTTGCATGCGGGTGGCAAAGACGGCGCCGTGGCTCTCGATTTCTTCCTGGTTCCAGCCGCCGCCGATGCCGAACACAAAGCGCCCGCCCGAGACCTGGTCGATCGAGGCGACGAGCTTGGCGGTCTGGATCGTGTCGCGCTGGATCACCAGGCAAATACCGGTCGCCACCTTCAGCCGCTTGGTCGCGGCCGCCGCGGCGGCGAGCGTGACAAACGGGTCCATCACGTCGTAATAGCGCTTGGCGAGCTCGCCGCCGCCGGGTGCCGGGGTCTTGCGCGGCACCGGGATATGCGAGTGCTCGGCCGCCCACAGCGAGTCGAGGCCGCGCTCTTCGAGCGCCAACGCGATCTCGGCCGGCGAGATCGAATAATCGGTGAAAAAGATCGACGCGCCGAATTCCATGGCTAGGGTCTCCGCTGGTTAGCCTCGCGCTCGATCCTAAGTTGCGCGATCGGCGCGGGCAAGCCGCCAGCCGCGATCGGTTCGGCGCGTATGAACACCGCTACTGCGAGCCCGGGCAGGCGGCGCAATCCGCCGCCGCGGTCCGGGGTTTGTCACCCGAAGTGAGCGGGGGTATGGAGGGAGGACGTAAACCGATGCGCGATCGCGGCCGGGCATGCCAAGTCTGGCCCCGGCGCCGGAATTTCTGCGGGTGAGGCAGCACCATGACCGTTCTCGTCTCGGTCAAGATCAACGATGGCGTGGTCATGGCGGCGGACAGCGCCAGCTCGTTTGCGAGCGGCATGGTCTACCAGCACGCCGACAAAATCGTGAATTTGCGGCACGGTCTGCCGATCGGCGCGATGGTGACCGGCGCCGGGGGGATCGGCAACGAATCGATCGACACGCTCCTCAAGGATTTGCGCCGCCGCTTCAATGGCGAGGACGAGGGGCTGCGCGACTGGGCGCTCGACCCGGCACGCTACACGCTCTCCGAGGTCGCGCACCGGATCCGCGCCTTTCTGTTCGAGGAGAAGGCGGCGGCCTATGCCGGCGAGGTGTGGACCCGATTGCGGCTGTGCGGCTACTCCGCGGACCGGCCGCTCGCCGAGGTCTGGGAGGTGCTGCTGCTCGGGCCCAATTCGCCGGCGCCCACCCAGGTGCAGGGCGAACAGGATTTCGGCATCCGTTGGGACGGCGAATACGAGGCTCTGAGCCGCCTGATTTTTGGGCTCGGGACCAGCTTTGAGGACGCGGCCGCCGCCGGCGGGCTCACGCCCGAGGCGGCGCGCGACCTGCATGCCAAACTCTCGCCCGCACTCTTCGAGCTTCTCTTCGTAGAGGCGATGCCGATCCGCGACGCGGTCGACCTCGCGCGTTTTCTCGTCGAGACGACGATCGGCTTTGTAAAGTTCTCGATCGCGCGGCCCAAAACCGTCGGCGGCCCGATCGCGATCGCCGCCATCACCAAGCATGAAGGGTTCCAGTGGGTGCAGCGGCAGGACGGGTTCGGCGCCGGCTGAGCCCAAGATGCTCGGGCTGATCCGGCGGGCGGCAGGCTGATCAGGCACCGCTCGATCCTTCCAGTGCCCCGATCCTGCCAGTACATAGAAAACGACAATTCATGGAAATAGGGATGGGCCTTTAAGGGATATAAAATCGGCCGCAAATTCGCCTGGGAAAAGACAAAATCGACCCCATATATTTAAATTCGATACCTCAACCGGAGGGTAAGACTATGCACATTTCCCTGGCATATAGTTGTGCGAACGGCTTCAACAAATGGTGCGAGACGCACGACGCCGGCCGCAAGGGTCATAGTCCCGCCGGTGCGGACGATATGGTCTTTCCCGATCCGGACGCCGATCCCGCGGTGATGGCGCCGCCCGAGCAGCCGCATCGCCCTTGGCTTGTCCCCGGTGCCGGGACGCTGTGATGTAAAATGCGATCGCGGGGAACTCTCGCCGCCGTTCCCACCAATCCTGCAGAGGAGCTGGCGCTATGCCGCAACCGTTCTATTTGATCGTTACCGACAAGGACAAGGAAACGTTT
>Ga0210390_10000589_pt1 | contig 39240 bp, 60 predicted proteins | sample IncBWH11OmetaG_FD_161050 | JGI IMG/M metagenome (GOLD analysis project Ga0210390, IMG submission 161050) | Forest soil microbial communities from Barre Woods Harvard Forest LTER site, Petersham, Massachusetts, United States - Inc-BW-H-11-O ...
GGCGGGGTGGGTTTTGGGGGGGGTGTGGTGGGGGGTGGGGGGGGGTGGGGGGGGGGTTGTGGGGGTGTGGGTGGGTGGGGGGGTGGTTGGGGGGGGGGGGTTCGAGCGCTTGGGGCCCGTGTCGTCGGGGGCCTTGTTCGAAGGGGGCCAGCTCGAGCGGGGCCTGCTCGAGGTGGGGCTCAGCCGCCGGGGGCCTTGGCGCTTGGGGGCCAGCTCGAGGTGGGGTGGACTGTATGGGGGCTTCAGTCCACCCGGGGCCTGAGCTGGGCGGTGGGGCCGTCGGTCCGGGGCTGGGCCGTCAGGAGCCAGGGGCCCTAAGGCCTGGGGGGGGCTTCCGGATCTGGGATGGGCCGTGGGTATTCAGGACCCCCTGCCCCCTGCGAGCTCCACCGGGTTGGTCCCGCCCGGTGCGCCGGCTGTGGCAGCCGTGGCAGTAGCTGCGCAGGTTCCACGGGTCGTGGGTGCCTCCAGCTGAGAGGGGGGTGACGTGGTCTACCTCGGTGGCCTTGGCCCCGCAGTCGGTGCAGTGGGGGTGGTCGACCAGGTGGGCGGCACGCACCCGGCGCCAGCGCTTGTCGTAGCCCCGGCGGGTGGAGCTGCCCCGGGCCTGGTCCATGGCGGCGTCGTAGTCACGTTGGTGGGGTGGGCAGCGGTGCGCCCTCGGGTTGGTGACCTTGCCCGTGCAGTAGGGCTCGGCGCACGCTCGAGGCGGGGCGCTCGGCATCAGTAGTCCTCGCCCGGATGAGCTCCGCAGGCGCACTGGTGGTCGTCGCCGTGGCCCGGGTCGCGCCGGCACCAGTGGGTGGTCCCGTTGGCCAGGTCCTCCTCGTTCGGGTCGAGCAGCGGCCAGCGGTGATCGCAGCGCACCTGGCTGGTCACTCGCAGCCCCGGCGGAAGGTAGCCAGCTCGGGGTCCCACTGGTACGGGCACAGGAAGGCGGGCCACGTGGCCCCGACGTCGGGCTCGAAGGCGGTAGGGCGGTGGCAGTGGGTGCAGGTGCCGCCGTCGATGACGATGTCGGCCAGGCGGAACACCGCCCGCACTGGGTTCATGGCGCCGGCCGCCTCCCACGTGCCGCGCCAGCGGGCGGCCGCCACCCACACCAGGGGCTGCTCCTCCTCGCAGTAGCGGATCTGGAATTCCTCAGCACCGGTGCGGCCAATTAGCTCGACGGCCGGCCCGAAGCGGGGGTCGTGGACGTCGGCGATGGGCATCATGGCTTGGCCTCGGGCTCGGCCTTCACCATGGGGCAGTGCTTATTGGACTTGCGCACCCGCTGGCACTCGGAGCACCAGGCGTAGCTGATGGGGCGCGAGGCCTTCGGCGGTCCCAGGGGGCACACCCGAATTTCAACGTCGCTCATGGCTCGGCCTCGGGCAGGGCCAGTTGGTGCTCCCGGTATAGGTCCCAGACCGTGCGCCCGTCGCCCGCCACCATGTAGGGGAGCATGACCTGGTCGAGGCCGGCCAGGTTGACCCGGACCAAGGCCAGCTGGGCCTCGAGCCAGTCCTTCAGCACCCGCCAGGCCACCCGCTCGGCTTGGGCGTGGCTGGCGAGCTCTCGCTTGTTCACGTGGGCCTTGACCGCGCTGGCGTCGCGGGCGAGCACCTTGGCCACGGCGTCGATGTCGGCCGGGAGGCGGAACGAGCGGCGCCCAAGGCTGGTGTCGAGGGCGAAGGCCACCGCTGAGGCTCGGCCGTCGCCGTCGTACTCGAGCAGGATCGAACGGGCGCCCGCCTCGACGAGGAGCGCCTGGACCTCGCCCACGGTGCGGGGCGCCGGCACCGTGGTGGTGTAGTTCAGCAGCGGTCGTCGCTCGGTCATGGCATCGGCCGGGCCCCGTAGTGCTGTTGGGGGGGAGTGACCTCTCGCATAGGGGCGCCCGCCTCCAACCACTCGGCCACGGTGGGCAGATCGGCCGGGTCGGCCACCTCCTCGAACAGGGGGAGCGGGATATCGCCCAACCGGGCCCGGGCGGTCTCGAGGTCGGCCGCGCAGGTGGCCAGGTTGACCACCAGGGCGCAAGGGGCCGCCGTGGAGCGGGCGATGAAGCCGTGGGCGTGCTCGATCACCAAGCGCCACCCGGACAGGCTCGGGTCGTGGCGGTAGACGTCGCGAAGCTCCCGGTGCAGCTCGGGGACCGGCTTCCACGACGCCGCCGGCACCGCCTCGGCGATGAGCACGCATGCACGGGCCAGGACGGCCTCGAAGGGCTGGTAGCGGCGCTCGTAGCCCGTGCCAGGGCGTCGGGCGGGGCCAAGGCGGCCCTGGCGGTCCCAGTAGTCGAGCATGCGGTACGTCGCCCCCACGAAGGCGCAAACCTGGGCCGAGGAATAGGTCATCCAGCTTGATTTTCGCCCAAGTCGCCGTCGCGGGCGCGGGGGTATACAGGCGGCCCCGTGGTTTCTTCGGCTTGACCGGCCTCTTCGCGCGGTGCGTGCCTGGCGTCTTCGCCGAAGGCGCCATGCCCATTGCCCGAAGACGCCCCGGGGTCGAACTGCTGCCAGCCCTCTGGCGTGAGCTCCCAAATCCAGCCCTGCTCGGCGCCGGGGCGGCCGTACTTGCGAGGCCGGACCCAGGGCGTGTCCTGGCGGACGTGCTCGGCCATGCGCCATGAAAGCCCCGCCGCCTTGACCTCGGCTCGGACGTCTTGGACCTTGCGGGGGCCGTTGCGCAGGATCTGGAAGACCACGGCGCCGGCGGCGACCACGCTCGGGATCACCGGCTGATCGCTGTTCTCGCGCTCGATCAGGGGGTTCAGCAGCTCGCTCGCCTTGAACTTGCAGGGGCCGTCCCACACGATCCGGGCGCAGGCGTGGAGGTCGTCGGGGATGAGGTGGAAGGCGAGCGCCGGGGGCTTGGACGACAGGTTGGACTTGGTCACCGCCATGACCCGTCGGTTCTCGTCCTTGGGGTCGACGGCGATGAGCAGCCCGGAGCGGGCGGCGCCGATGATGCCGATCGAGCCGCCGCCGCGGTACAGGGGGTTGCCCATGGGCGTCTTGTTCAGGTGGCGGACGAGCAAGATGGCCGCTCCGCTTCGTTCGGCTAGGCGGGCCAGGGGGAACAATGCCCGGCGGACGTCGGAGTCACGGTAGGAGTTGATGCTCTCGTCCAAGAAGGCGGCGAGCGGGTCGATCACGACCACGGCGACCACGTAGTCCTTGATGGCCCGCTCAACCGCCAGCAGGTCGGCTGGCACACTCACTGGCCGCTGCAGGATCTTGCCGTCGTCGGTCACGTAGGGCACCGCGTCGAGGAAGTGGACCGAGGCCATGTCCGCCTGAGCCGCCGCCAGGCGGGGGACCATGGTGTCGGCCAGGCCGTCCTCGCCGTTTACGATCAGCACCCCTTTGGCGTCGGCCTCGCCCCGGCTGCCGTCGGCCATGGGGGAGTGGGTCGAGACCCGGGCCGCCAGGTCGATGGTGAACGTCGACTTGCCCAAGTCCGGGTCGCCGTCGAGGACCGTTACCTTGGCGAGCGGGATACGTCGAGGCCAGAGCCAGCGGACCTGCTCGGGCCGAACGTCCTTGGCCGTGACGATGACCGGTTGGAGCTCGTCGGGGTCCATAAAATTCCCTCCTGTTGCGGTAATAGGGGCCAACCCGGGCGGTGGCACGCCCGGGCCCTTAGCAGCGTCGGTTCGGTGACCTTGACCTGGTCGGGGGAGCCGCTCCAGTGCCGGGAGAACTCGGGCCAGTCGTGGCGCCACCACCCGTCGGGGCTCGGGTAGACCAGGCAGCCGTTCACGTACAGCGCCTCGTAGAGGTCCCGGCCCGCCTCGAGCTGGTAAAGGACCCAGTCCACGTAGGGCTTGAGGCCGTCGTCGCCGGCGATGCGCTTGCCCGGCCCGTACGTCATCATGCGCCGCCAGGTGTAGCACCGTCGGGCGGCAGCTCCAAGAGTGCTGTCGCCACCAGGCGTCGCGCGCCGGCCACTGCCACCGCGAGGTCGACCTCGTTGTCGGCGGCGTGCTCGATGAGGTCGCCGGCGGCGCGCAAGCGGGCGGCGGCGTCGGCCAGGTCGGGGTCCTTCACCGCAGCACCTCCTGGGCCTCGTCCCAATCGCTCGGCCGCCACAGGTAGACCTCGATGCCCGGGCACTGGCGCAAGATCCCGAGCCAGTGCTCCTGGTTGGTGCTGAGCCAGCCCTTCTCGCGCTTGAGCTCCACGAGCACGAAGCGGGGCGGGCGCACCAGGGCGACGTCGGGCCAGCCCGGGGTCGAGCGGATGGACAGGTATGGGTGGTACCACTCCCAGCCGAAGACCTTGGCCAGGTCGTGGACGACCTCGGTCCACTGGTGCTCGGTGATGTCGGCGCGGGGGTTTACGGCGCGGGGGGTTACGGCGGGGCGGGTCATGGCTGCGCCGTCAGCTCGAGCAGCCGGGTGGCCAGGTGCTTGATGTTGGAGACCAGGGTCTCGCGGGGCAGGCCATCAAAGTCGGAGCCGACCAAGGCCTCCCATTCGCGGCGCTCAGGCCAGGGGTCGTCGTCCTTGGCGCGGTCGTAGGGGCGGAGGCGGGGCATCAGGCCCCCTCCCGCCGGCACGTTGCGCAGAACATGTTCCCGTAGCGGACGGCGCCGCAGTCGGGGCAGACCGGGTGGTCGTGGGGTGCGCTGTCGAGGCAGGTGAGGAACGGGCACGGCCCGTCGAAATGCACCGCCTCCTCGACCACCACTTCGCTGCTGTCGGGGAGCTGCTCGCGGGCAGCCTTGGCGAACAGCTCGGTGGCGTCGTCGATGTTCTCTTGGGTGACCGGGATGCCCTGCGAGCGCAGCACCTCGCGCACGTCGACGTGCAGCTCGCCGTCGTCGCCCACGAAGAAGCCCGGGGCCAGTTGGTTGAGGCTGAAGCGCACCTTGCGGGGGCCGGCGGCGTTCCACACCTCGAGCTCGAAGAAGCCCATGGTGAGGTCGGCGATGCGGTCGAGGCAGAGGGTATGTATCACCCGGGCCGACTCCGCCTCCATGTCAACGCCGGCGATCGAGCGCCACACCCCGGGCGGCTCGTCGGGCAGGAAGCCGAACATGTAGATCTGGCGTCCCACCGGCTCGTCCGAGGCCAGCGACCCGAGGGGGGCGTCGTCGGCCACCTCCCCCACCAGGCGCCAGCCGGCGGGGCCGTCCAGCTCCACTAACACCTTCATGATTTCCCTCCTATCGATCGGCACTCTTCATGGGCGAAGGCCCGGGCCACGACCCGGTCGCCCGGCTTGAACTTGGCGCAGCACACCGGGCATAGAGTCCCGATGGCGTCGTCGCCCTCGACGAGCTCGACGACGAGGCGGTTGCGCCGGGCCTCGACGTAGCGCTCGTGGTGGTAGGTAGTGAGGCACTCGATGCACCACGACGTGAGCGTCCCCTTTCGGGAATCCCGGATCCGGAACGCGTCGAAGGGCTTGGGGATCATGCACTTGGAGCAAATCCGGGTCGCGGTGGCCTCGTCGTTTTTTTCGAGCCAGCGCTTACGGTTTCCGGTGTCGAGGCCTTGGGCGTTGCGCCGGCCGGCGCCGGCGGGCCCGCGCTGGTGAGAGTAGGTGCCGGCGAAGGACGCCAGGGCGGCCGCCTCCACGCAGTAGCTCTCGAGGCGTTGGCGGACCTCGTAGGCCTCGACGAGGTGGCGGATGGCGGACAGCTCCCGGGCCAGCTCGAGCAGGCGCTCGCGCATCTCGGCCATGGACTTGGGCACCGGGGCCAGGGGGGCGTCGACCTCGAGGGGGGCTGTCACAACAGCTTCGGGTCCTCGGCGCACTCGCCGCAGCGCCGGTGGTCGGCCTTGGTGTACCAGACCCCGTCGTGGCCGCACTCGAGGCGGTCGAGGTAGGGGGCGGGCCCGCACACGATGGCGACGTCGCCGCCCGGCAGCTCGATGCGCTGCGACCTCGGTCCCCTTCGGCTCTCGACCACAGCCCGCAGCGGGGCCTGGCGCCGGCTCACCACAGGTCGTCGTAGCCGTCGACGAAGTACGGGCGGCAGTCGGCGCACCCCGAGTCGTCGCAGTTGAGGCAACTCGGGGTGGGCTCGGTCAGCTCGGGGGGCCAGTCGTCGTCGACGACGACGATCTCCTCGGGCTCGAGGTCATCGGTCATGAACGTCCTCCCATCAGCACGGCCACCAGGCGGGCGGCGTCGGTCACGAGGTGGGCCTCGAACACGTCGAGGCTGAGCTTGCCGTGCCCGACCTCGCGACAAAAACGCCTTATGGCGATTACCAAACTCTGCGGGTCAGCGACCCTGATGGCGTCCTTGTTGACCTCGTCCTCGCTGAGGGTGCGGAACGCCTTATGGGGCCACGGAGCCCAGGGGTCGTAGCAGCGGAACAGGGCGGGGACCGAGACGAGCTCGCCCCACTCGTCAGTGCGCCGGCCGCCTCCGTCGACGTGTAATACGATGCCGCCGATCGGCTCCTCGTGGGAGTTGCGGCGCCCAGTTTCGCAGGTCCAGACTTCCCAGCCCGGGCCGACTTCGGCGAGGGCGCCGATCGTGCGGGCGCCGAAACGCCCAGGGGCGTCCTCGAACCAGGGCCGCTCTCCACGCAAGTGAGCGGTGCGGCGGGCGTCGGCCTCGGCCATCTGCCGCTTGGCCTCTTCCGACAGGGTCACTCAAAGGGCCTCCTGTCGTCGTCGGCCTCGAACAGGGTGTCCCCAGCCGGGCCGGGCGGGGCCTCGCCCCTACTTTCTGCCCGCATCCGCGGGTCAGGTTCGGCAAAGCGAGGGGTCCCGGCGCCCGGGCCCGGCTGGGAAGGGTGGACCTCGACGTCGATGAAGTCGCGGCGCTCGGGCAAGCGGTCCTCGGCCAGCCACGTGCCGGCGCCCAGCAAGAGGTGGGCCGCCTTGGCGTCGACGGCCCGCTTGGCGGCGGACTTCCACATCATGTCCTTGCGGTAGTTCCACCAGGCGTCGTAGCGCTTGACCCGGCCCTCGTCGACCCGCTTGGCGGCCCAGTCGGGGAGCTGGTCGACGACGTCCTCGCCGTTGACCTTGATGACCAGGCTGCCGGTCTTGCGCCACTTTTCACCGTTCTTTTCCCACTGCTCGACCCACTCGTCGAGGCGGTGGGCGGCGATGGCGTCCTCGAGGTTGTACTCCCAGTCGCTCTCGTCGCCGGCGGGGGTCTTGATCCGGGCCACGGCCCGGTCCCGTTCGCGCACCAGCGGCTTGAGGTCGTAGCCGTAGCGGTACGCCAGCGCCTGGTAGAGCCGGGCCGAGGGCTCGGCCTTGCCCTCGATCCAGTGGAAGGCCCCCTTGATGGCGGGCAGGTTCGGCTGCATGCCGTAGGCGAGCAGGGAGAGCATGATGCCGGCCACCGCCTCGGGGTTGTCGGCGATCTCCTCGGGCAGGCCGGGGAAGCGGGCGAAGACCTTGGCCCGGGTCATCATGCGGTCGAAGGCCCGCTCGTCGAGGTCGATGGGGGCGAGCTCGGCGCCGCTCATGGCTCGCCCACCAGCTCGCCCTCCTTGGCCTCGTGGAACAGCCCGTCGTCGGCCAGGACGTAGACGTGGCCGCCCATGACGGGGGCGCCGAGGATGTAATCGGCGAGGCACTCGGCGCAGTAGCGGTACTCGAGGGCCAGGCGGAAGTTGGGGCCGAGGCGGGTGGGCGCCACCTCGAGCTGGCGGCGCCGGCACAGGCCGTCGCAGTTGCCCGTCTCGACCTTGGCGCCGGCGGGGAACTTCTGGCCCGTCTCCCGGGCCGGCTCGCCGTCGGGCTGCGTCCACAGCACCTCGCCGCTCACGACAGGTACCTCCGGGCCAGCACAGCCAAGCAGCCGCCCAGGGCCAAGCAGGGCAGGGCGACCAACCAGTAGGCGCTCACGCTGTCGCCTCCAGGAGGGCGAGGGCCGCGTCGATGTGGGCGTAGTACTCGGCGAACAGGACCCGTTCGGGCCGCCCGTAGAGCTCGGCCACCTCGGCTCGCAGCTCCTCGCTGGGAAGCGAGCCGTTCTCCCAGCCTTTGACGGTGTTGGTGGAGCTCACCCCTAGGCGGAAGGTCACCTCTCTCACGCCCAGCCCGGCGACGTCGCGGGCGGCTTTCAGCCGCGCCCCCATGGCCTGTTTTTCCTTCTTGTTCAGCCGGATCATGCTGCTTTCCCCTCCTCTGCCCGCCGCGGAAGAGGGTGGGGAAGGTCACATCGTGCCCCGCCGTTTTTCGCGGCCCTGGTTATCTGCCGTGGACCGAAGCCGGCCCGGATTTATGCCCTAATGCTTCGGGCCGTCATCCTCGGGGGGGCACTCCTCGGGGGTGGCGGCCTGTCGTTTTGCGAGATGCCCCGACCTGGGTGAGTTAAGCGTTGCGTAACCTGTCGTACACTCGCCGTCACTGCACATCAATGGATGTTCTCTGAACATCACTGAACGGCCAGCTAGGGGGAGGGGAGGGGTGTAGCGCGAAATGGGACGTTGCGACGGCCTGGCGGAGGTGCTTTATGCGCACAGCGCAGAGCTGGACGACCCACTGCTCATGGCGCTGGCGGTGCGAAACTTTTGCGGGGGCATGTGCGACCGAGCCACCCGGGTCGAGGTGGTCGAGGAGCAAATCTCCAACTTTGCCTGGCTGCGCAACCGGGACTCTGAGGTGGTCCACTCGCCTCGCTGGAAGTGGCTCTATTACGTCGACAGCACGGTCCAGCGGTTCTTCTTATCGGGCGGTAGCCAGTTGAACGCCCTGAACCTGACCCTGGCCCTGCGCTTGAACATCGACGCTCACCTGTGGCACCTCGAGCACGGCCTGGGGACCGACCCTTGGGCCGAGCGGCGGGCGCTGTGGATCGAGCTTCTGGGCCGCATGCTGATGGGCGTCCCCATCCCGCCGGCGACGCGGGAGGTGATGGAAGCGCCCAGGGCGGTCTCGGTGCCGGAGGCTCTGGGCCAGTTGATCCGGCTCCGGCGGGCCAAGGCCCGTCTCAGCCAGGCCGAGCTCGGCCGGCGCGTTGGCGCCTCCCGCTCCAGCGTGGCCCGATGGGAGTCAGGCCAGAGCCGGCCCCGCCCCGAGCACCGCATGGGCCTGGTGCGGGTCCTGCAAGGTAAGGACTCCGACTATTAGCCGGGGTGGCGCCGGCGGAACAGCTCCTCGAACTTTTCGGCCAGGCGCCCGGGGTCGAGCGCCTCGGGGTCGACCATGGAGTCGCGGTCGTTGCCGAACCGCACGTGCTCGCCGTCGGGGAACTCGAACTCGACCGTGTAGGTGGGCTCCATGCCCGGGCGGTACGTTCCCTTGGCGATGATGTTGAGCACGTTGGCGTGCATCTCGGCCACCCGCTGTAGGCCGCCCGCCAGCTCGGCCTCGTAGTCCAGCCGGGTCTCGTCCCAGACCCAGTGCTGGTCGCCCTGGCGCAGCCACAGGCGGACCTTGACCCAGGAGCGCTCCTCGGGCTTGACCATGTAGTGGCGGCCAATGTGGCCCTGCCAGAGAGCGCAGAACGGGGTGTCATCGTCGCCCTCCTGGCCGTTCCCGACCGGGCAGGGCACACCCCACACCAGCTTGCCCGGGCGCCTGGCCACCCACCTGATCCAGACGCCCTTGCTGGGGCCGTAGTCGTTCACGAACGAAACGTGCGGGCTGTGCTTGCCCCATAGGTCGCACTGGTAGGTGGGCTCGAACTCCGAGGCGGCGCCCTCTTCCCTCGTCACCCGCTCGAGCTGGTCGTCGGTCAGGGCCACCTCTTCGCGGCAGTCCCCCCAGGCCCCTGAGGGGGGTGTTGTCCAGTCGTGGCAGGCCCCGCAGTAGCCCTGGGCGACGTCGTTGGGGTTGTAACTGGTCCGCCCGCAGCGGGGGCAGGTAATGCCCGCGGTCACCTGGCGCTCCGGTAGCGCTCGTCCAGGCGGGCGCCGGCGATCGGCGCCGGCGAGACCCACCAGTGCTTGGGGTCGGCCCCGTCGGCCGCCTCGAGGAGTGCGCGGAACTCGGGCGGGGCCCATTCGTCGTGGTGGCGGTCGGCCCACTCCTGCCACAGCACGAACCCCACGTTGGGCACCAGGAACCGCCACTCGACCCGGTCGCAGGTGAGCGGGCTCCCGGCCTTGGGCTGGAGGCCGATCTTCGCGGCATCGTCGCGGCAGGCGACGTCGACGTCGGTCACCCACACCACCGGGTAGGCGTAGCCGTGGTAGCCCGCCCGCTCCATGGACAGCTGGCGGCCGGCGAAGGGGTTGGGCCGCAGCGTGCCCCGGTCGGCCAGGATGCCCTCGATCGAGTGGGCGCAGGTGTAGTGCCAGAGCCTCACCGGTCGGGGCCCTCGTAGCCCAGGTACTTGGCCTGCAGGATGGCGCGCTGGCGGGTCCACTGGAAGCGCACGAAGTCCCGCTGGAAGTCCTTGTCCTTGACGAGCTCGTCGAGCAGCTTCTCGGTCGGCGGGCGCAGGATCAGGTCGTCGTCGTAGACGCAAAGCGCCCCGCAGTAAAGGCAAAATGACAGGTTGCCGGGCTCGGGCTGGGGCGTCTCGCCCTCCAAAGTGAAGGCCCCCGAGAGCATCTTGTCGCAGTGCCAGCAGATGGCCTCGGGGGTCCGTACGCTCTCGCCCGGGGGCTCCGGGCTCACGCCGTGACCACCGCCCGGTGGCGGTCGCAGCCGAACCACTCTTTGGTCGGGGTGCTGGCCCCCTGGGCTTGGGCGAAGGTGGTGGCGGGCTCGTCGCAGCCCGGGAAGTCGCACAGGCGGCGAGCCTCGTTGACGGTCTCGACCTCGTTGATCGTGGCGGCGTCGGCGCCCCAGGCGCCCAGCAGCCGGCCGGCGCCCCCGCACTCGGTGCCGTCCTCGCGGGCGTAGTGCTCGAGGTCGAGCCGCCCGGCGTCGTCGAAGTAGTTGGGGTTGAACGTCTCGCCGCACTTGGTGCAGGTCGCCTCGAACATCAGGCCTCCTCGTCGTCGGGCACCGTGACCCAGCCCAGGTCGCTCCAGTAGAAGCGGACGTCGTCCCAGAGCAGGACGTCGGGGCCGTCGTGGGTGTGGGTGGTCGTCGGGCAGTGATGGGAGCCTGGCACCGAGCAGTGCCGCTCGGCCAGGAGATCGCCGACGTCGTCCTGGTCGTCGTCGTCGCCCGCGTCCTCGAGTTGCTTGGGGGTGAAGATGGCGGCGGGGTCGGGGTGGACGTCGACGCGCAAGGTGCGGAAGTCGGCGTGCTGGAGGAAGTCGTCGAGGGCGTCGAGGGCGGGGAAGTCGCACTCGTCGGCGGGGGCGTCGACCTCGACCAGAAGGGCGATGGCGACGCGCTTCACTTCGAGGCCTCCTCGGGCTCGGGGGCGTCCTCGAGAGCGAAGGGCGGGAGTGTCACGCCGAGGTCCCACGCCTTGGCCTGGGCCACGATCTCGCGGTTCACTTTGACCCACTCGGCCCGCGTGATCAGCTGGTCGACGTAGGCCTGGTTGGTGTCCTTCAGGCGCTGCTCGAGCACCCGGAAGCGGGCTCGCTTGAGGGCCGCCTTCTCCTTGGCGTTCATCACTTGGCGCCCCCAACCATGTCGGCGATGGCGGCCTCGCCGCCCCGCTTGTAGGTGCGGACCATCTTGCTGACGAGGGCCTTGTTGGCGTGGACGAACTGGCGGCCGTCGGACATGGTCGCCTCCCATTCGCCGCCCGAGACGGTGGCGTGGCCGAGGCTGTCGACCGTGCGGCTGGTGGGGCGCTTGATGAGCTTGACCAGGGTGGTCACTTGGTCCCCCAGATGGCCTTGTACTCGGCGTGCGTGGCGGGGCGGAAGGCGCCCAGGCTGATGCCGTGGACCCAGCGGCCGTCGGTGGCCCGGGCCGAGCCTTCGATGCCCCGGAAGCCGGCGTTGCTGGTCGTGACCCGGCACACGGTGCCGGCGGGGATCATTACGTGGCGGGGGTCACCCTCGGCGTAGTTGCGGATGTCCCGCAGCGTCACCGCGTAGCCGGTGCCGTCGAAGCCGCAGGGTACGACCCCGCCGAGGATCGAGCGGCGGACGTCGTAGCTGCGGGCCCTCTCGGCCTCGTGGTCGATGGTTGTGTTTTGCATGACCATTACAACGTCCCCCCAGGTCAGGGTACCTCCCGGGCAACCTGAATAAATGGTTATTTGTCCCCATGGCGCACACGATCGATACGGAAACCCTCTTATCATGGAGTGCATGACCAGGACCTCCACCCTCGGCGGGGCGCCTCGCTGCGCCGCCGTGTATTGCCGCATCTCCGACGACCGTGAGGGGCGGGGCCTCGGGGTCGAGCGCCAGGAGCCGGTCTGCCGTCAGCTGGTCGCCGCCAATGGCTGGGTCGTTCACGACGTGTACGTCGACAATGATGTCAGCGCCTTCAGGGGCAAGCCCCGGCCCGCCTTCGAGCGCATGGTCGAGGACATCAAGGCGGGGCGGGTCAACGCCATCGCCGCTTGGGCGCCGGCCCGGCTGACCCGCCACAACCGTGAGCTCGAGGACCTGATCGATCTTCTCGACGCGAACGATGTCGAGGTGGCTACCCACATCGCAGGCAAGTACGACCTGTCGTCCTCGGGGGGCCGCCTGGTGGCCCGGGTCGTCGGCGCCGTCGCCCGTCATGAGTCCGAGGAGAAGTCAGAAAGGATCAAGTCGAAGATGGAGCAGCTGGCGAGCCATGGCTCGTTTCACGGGGGGAAGCGCCCCTACGGTTACGAGGCTGACGGGCGCACCATCCGGCCCGAGGAAGCCGAGAACATCCGGTTCATGGCCCAGGCCGTCCTCGAGGGCGCCAGTGTGGTGAAGGTCGCCGCCGAGTTGAACGAGCGGGGCGTCCCGGCGGCCCAGGGTGGGGCGTGGACGCACTCGAGGGTCCGCGCCCTCTTGGCCCTTCCTCGGCTCGCTGGCCTCCGCATCCACAATGGCGAGGTCGTGGCCGATGCGGGCTGGCCGGCCATCTTGGACCGGGCCACCTTCGAGGCCGTGCAGGCGGTCGTGGCCGACCCCAAGCGCCGGCACCGGGGGTACTCGGTGCACTTCCTCACCGGGCTCCTGTACACCCCGGACGGGCGGCGCCTGGTTGGCAACCGCCAGGTGTACCCGAAGGCGGGGATCGAGAAGGATGCGTACGCGGCCAAGCCGGGCGTGGTCGACGGGCAGCGCCTGGCCGGCTTGACCATCGAGGCCAGCGCGGTGGAGACGTGGGTGGAGGAGTACGTCCTCGACTACACCGACCGGGTGGCGCTGGCCTCGGGCCCGGCGGTCCCTCAGCCGTCCACCGAGGTCGTCGACCTCGAGGCGGAACTGGCCGAGTTGGCCGACATGCGGGGCGCCGGCGAGATCAGCTTCGCCGAGTGGCGGGCCGCCCGAGAAGGCATCAACGTCCGCCTCGAGGCGGCCCGGGCCCGGGTCCCCGAGATGCCCTCGGTGCCACCCACCATGGCGGTCGTTCTCGGCCAGAGGGGCGAGTTGCGCCGGCGGTGGCCGAGCCTCAACACCCGTCAGCGGCGCCAGGCGCTCGAGGCGGTCCTCGAGCGGGTGATCGTGAAGCCGGTGGGCAAGGGATGGGGGAAGGGCATGGCGCGGGGAACCGCTCCCGCTCTGTCCGATCGCCTGGAGGCCGTGCTGCGCTAGTCGGTGGCGGCCTGGTCGGCCAGCAGGGCCCGGGCCTCGCCGTAGGTCGCCTGCTCGTTGCCGTTGACCGCCTTGAGCAGCCGGTTGAAGTAGGCCCGGCGCTGCTCGTCGCGCTCGGCGAAGCGGGCGGTCAGCTCTTCCATTTCCTCGAGGTACCGGCGCAGGTCGGCCAGAGTGTCGTCGTCGCTCGAACGGGGGAACAGCTCGAGTTGCTGGTCGCCGTCGGGCAGCGGGTTGTGACGGTCGTGGCTGCTGCGCAGCTCGGTGTCGGTCCGGGGGTCGTAGGGCCGTTCACCCTCTTTGGCCGCCACGTCGGGAAGGGCGGGGAGGGCGGAGCTGACGATGTCCCTCCAGGCCTCGAATTCCGTCATGAGCTGACGGATCTGCTCCTCGGTCGGGTACTTGAGGGCCAGCTGTAGCCGGCGCTGGACCTCGCGCTCGGAGAGAGTAAATCCGTCACGCGTGACGGATTTGATGAGCTGGTCGAGCACCCCGTGGCGGAGGTGCCCGTTGGCGGTCGTGGCCATGTCGTCGACCAACAAGAGGCGGCCGAAACGCCAGCGCTCCCAGATGGTCCCGCTGTCGTGGGCGGCGATGTCGCGCTCGATCTTGCGGTACGGAGCGGTCTTCATGTTGGCTCGACCTCGGGCATGACGGGTACCTCCGTTGTGCTCGGGCTAGGCGGCCTGCGGGCCGCCTGGCTTGTTTTTGCGGGACGGCTCGGGCGCCGCCAGGACCCGGTTCAGGCGGTCCTGGGCCTCGGCTGAGGGCTCGGGGGGGATGCGCCCGGCTTCGATGTCCTCGGCCACCCGCCGGCGGGCGTCGGCCCGGATCTCGTCCTCGGTCATCGCGTCAGCTTCAGCCCGGGGACCGCTGAACATCAACGTCCAACCACTGAACATCGCAGCGCCGATAAGGGCCATTATGTAGAGGCGGCTGGAAAACGCCCTTTGCGTCACGTGACAAATTTCGGGGTGTAGTGAGGGGGGCCGGGCCGGAAGGGGGGGGACCGGCCCGGCCGGGGCCACTTCCCCACAGCCCCGGCCGGACGCTAGTGCTCAGGCGCCCCAGGCGCCTCCACGGCGGCCGCCGTCGCAAGTGGTGGGCTTGGCGCCGGCGGCGGCCCAGCGAGCCAATCCGGGGGCGCAGCGGGGACGTGGTGGGGTCGCTGCTGAGCTCGTCGCAGCGCGTTGTGCCGCACCTCGTCCCACGCCACGTACAGCCAGCCGAGGTAGAAGGCGACCGCCAGGGCCAGCGCGGCCCAGCGCACTCAGCGCGCCGCTGTCCAGATGATGAACACCGCCGCGGCCCACAGGGCGAGCGAGAAAGCTGCCGCCCCCGCCACGGCGGCCCACTTCATGAGGCCGGGCCGGGCCGGGCGCCCTCGGTAAAGAGGCGGCCCGGCCCCAGCCTTCGAGCTGGACAGCTCGAACTAGTGGTCGTGGTGGTGGTCCACCTCGGCCGTAGTCGTGGTGGGGGCCTCCGTGGTCGTGGTCGCGGGCAGCGTGGTGGCTACCGGCACGGTGGTCGTGGTGGGGGCGATGGGCTGCTCGGGCACGATGTCGCAGTTGCCTTGGGCGTCAAGCTCGAAGCCCACCGGGCACACGATCACGTCGCAGGACCCGTTGCCGATGCAGATGTTGCAGTCGTCGGTCCCGAGGGCGTCGTGGTCGCAGACGACGTGGCAGTCGCCCAGGCCGGTGCATGGGCCCTCAGGCGGCAGGGTCGTGGTGGTGGGGGCCTCCGTGGTCGTCGTGGTCGCCTCCGTGGTGGAGGTGGTCGGCGCCTCGGTGGTGGTCGTCTGCTCGACCGTGGTGGTGGTCTCATGCGGCAGGGTGCAGATCTGGACCCGGCGGACGATGATGCAGTGGGTCACGGGCACCGGCACCGTGGTGGTGGGGGCCTCGGTGGTCGTGGTGGCCGGCTCCGTCGTGGTCGTCACGATGGGATGGTCGGGCACGCAGACGACGTGGTCACCGTTGTCACCGTTACCGGGGCCGCCCTGGTCGGGGTGGTCGCCGTTGAACCCGTGGTCGGGGTGGTCGCCGTTGTTCTCGTCAGCGGCCTTCAGGCGGCCGTTGAACAGGTCGAAGCCGTGGTCGGGGTGCTCACCCGGCGGGCAGCTCTGCGGGTGGCCAGGCAGGGTGCCGACTACCGGCACCGTGGTGGTGGTCGCGATCGGCGGGGTGGGGACGGCCGTGGTCGGCGGGGTCGTGGGCGGCGCCGGCGGCGTCACCACTACGGCCACGCACACGAGCTGGCGGAAGGTGGCGTCGAACTGGCCTGCCGGCTCCCAGTCGGTGTTATGGCCGGCCCGGTCTTCGACCCACGCTCCGGCCGGCGGCATGCCCTTGCGGTAGTTGTCCAGCCGGGCCACGTCGCCCTGGAGCGAGGCCATGGAGGCGCAGCGGATGATTATGACTTGGTCGGCCGGCAGGTTGGCGGCCTGGGTCGGGGGGGAGCTGGCGACGTGGCGAGCTCCAGCCGACGCGGTAGCGGCCATGGTGCCGAGACCGGCTAGGGAGAGGGCGGCAATTATGGCGCCCATGAACAGTTTCTTCACTCGGTTCCTCCTCGATTCGAGTGTCGGGGAACTGAGGGCGCCGGGTTGAGGCTACTCGGCGGGGGTGGCCCGGTTACAGGTCCAAAATGGGCCGCTCTAGCCGAAGAGGAACATGTTGGTCCGGGTGGCGCCCCCGCCGGGGCCTACGATCCGCATCCCGGCCAAGCCCTGGTAGGGGGCGCTGTTGGGGGTGACGAGGGAGATCGAGGTATCGCTCACCACGGTGAAGTTGGGCGCCACCACCTCGTCGCCCCCGCCGAAGGTAAAGAAGACGGCGGTGACGCCCGTGAGGTTGGAGCCCGGGAAGGCGGTGGTGAGGCCACCCGAGGTCGATCCGCTCACCGGGGAGCACGGGCCGGTGATGACGGGCGGGTTCCGGTACTCGGGCTTCTCCAAAGGCCACGTCATGGTGTCGAGGAACAGGTAGGTGAAGCCGGTGGCGCCCGGGAAGTCTTGCACCTCGGAGAACAGCATCAACTCACCCGTGGGTTGCATCAAGACGTAGACCGTCACCCGGCCCTGGTTCACGTTGTAGCCCGAGAGGAGGGCCATGCAGGGCTGGATGCTGGGCGCCCCGGCGTAGTCGGCCAAGCCCCGGGCGATGAAGGTGTTGGGCGGCCAGCCGGTGCGGGTGATGTAACCGGAGAAGCGCACGAAGCCGTGGTGCTTGCAGATGAGCACGGGGTTGGCCGGGTCGGCGGATACCCACGTCGGCTCCAAGGCGAGCGGGCGCCAAGCCGGGTAGTCGTCCACGTTGGTCGAACCCGTCGGCCCGGTCGGGCCTCGGGCGCCGTCGATGCCTTGGGGGCCGCGCTCGCCCTCGGGGCCGGTGTCGCCTTGGGGGCCGGTGGCGCCTTGGATGCCCACGGGGCCGATGGGGCCTTCCGGCCCGGTCGGCCCGATGATGGTGAGCGGCGCCCAAGCGATCCCGCCGTCGTTGCCGGGCTCCACCCCGGGGGGCACCTCGCCCCGGCCGTACCAGACCTGGCCCACGTGGGTCACGCAATCGTTGGGCGCGTAGAAGCGGCCCGTCTGCCAGTCGCCTTGGTAGGTGAGCCCGCCCACGGGGCCGGTGGGGCCTTCGGGACCTTCGGGGCCGGGGTCGCCCTGGGGGCCGGGCGGGCCGGTAGGCCCTGTGTCCCCCGGAGGGCCGGGCACGGTGGAGTCGGCGCCGGGGGCGCCCTCGGGCCCGGGGAAGCCTTGGGCGCCGCGGTCACCGATGGGGCCGAGCGGCCCGGTGGGGCCTGCGGGGCCTACGGGGCCAGGGGCGCCGGTCGGGCCCTGCACCCCGGGCGGGCCGACCAGGCCGCGCTCGCCGGGCGGGCCTTCTGGCCCAGTGGGGCCGTCCGGGCCGGGGGGGCCGCGCACCCCGCCGTCGACCTCGATCCACCCCGGCACGGGCTCGGCCATGTTGGCTGGCCCCGTGAAGACCCATAGGTTGCCGGTGGGCTTGTAGACCAGGCTCCAGCCGTACTCGAGGCGGGCTTCCACGCTGGGCACGCCGGGGGCGTCCCAGTCGGCCTCTATGAGCCCGTCGGGCGGGAGCTCGTCGGGCCGGCGGTTCTCGAACTCCATGAAGATGCGCGTCGAGCTGCCGGGCAGGCCGCGAGGGCCGGCGGCGCCGTCGCGCCCGGGCGGGCCCATGGTGCCGGCCAGCAAGGCCACGTCGACCTTGGCGACGTCGGGCAGCGGGACGCTGACTTCGGCGAAGGTGCCCTCGCTCATGCCGGCACCGTCACCCGTGACTCGACGGCCAGGCGCCCCTTCAGCACCGCGTAGCCCTCGCCGGCGCCGGGGTGGCGGCCGTAGACGTCGAACCGCCACCACTGGCCGGGCAGCCCGATCGAGTCATAGCCCCGCAGGTAGACCGTGACCCCGTCGTCCTCGGGAAGGCACTCGAGCGCCGTGGGCGGGCCCGTGCCTACCCATGCCTGCCAGCTCCAGTCGGCCACGTCGGCGGGCTGGCCGTCGTAGGTGAGGTGCACCCGCAGCGAAGCCGGGGTCCCCTCGTAGGTGCGCCACTCGCAGCTGGCCGGGCGCACGTCGATAACGGTCATTGGGTCCTCCCGTAGGGCGGTGGTGGCGGCATCTCGTCGGGCGGCTGGTGGTCGTCGTGGTGGTTCCCGTCCCGGGTCCCCAGGTAGGTGGCCAAGGCGCCCACGGCGGCCCCCAGCACGGTCGAGATAAGCGTTGACTCCTCAGCAGAAACCGCCCCTTCATGGACGGCGGCGCCCACCGCCACGGCGACGATGGCGAGCGCGATCCCGAGGGCCAGGACGAGGGCGGTGAGAGCTCGAGGGTCGGTGGGCATCAGGCGGCGGCGCCCACCCGCCATAGGCCCAGCCATTCGCCGTTGGGGTCGTCGATGACCCAGGCCGCCGGGATGCGGCCCGCGGCGCCGGCCGGGATCGAGCGCCAGTAGCTCTGCGGCCCGCTGAAGATCAATTGGTACACGGTGTTTTTGTTGCGGATGAACACAATTCCCTCCGGAGGTTTGGCCGGCGGCGCCGGCGTGGTGGGTGGTTGGGGCGCCGGGGCGCTCGAGGCGGGCATGCCCGCCTGCACCCAGGCGATGACGTCGGGGCCGGCGCAGGCGGTGGCGTAGTACTTGCCGTGCCAGCCCCGCTCGAGCGTGCGGCCGGTGGCCCGGTTGAGCTCGTCGTACAGGGCGCGGCCGCTGTTCTTGGCCGCCTGGGAGAACGCCTGGACGCCCATCCGGGGCGCGTGGCCACCTTGGAGGAAGCACACCCCGAAGCCGTCGGTGTTGCGGCCGGGGCAGTGGACGCCTTGGACGTCGCGCCCGCAGCCCTCGTAGATGGTCCCGCTCATGCCGATCAGGAAGTTGTAGCCCGGGCGGGCCGACCAGCCCTGGTTGGCGTGCTGCTGCTCGATCGAGCGCACCGTGGCCATCTCGTTGGTCACGGCGCCGGCGGCGGCCGGGTAGTGGGCCACGTAAAAGCGCCTCGAGCTGAGCGCCACGCGGTTGGAGCTGCGCCCGAACCGGGCGCCCCATTGCTCGCGGGTGACGATGGTTAGTGCCACTTACTCGCCTTCCTTTCCCTCGGCTTCTAGCTCGTCGGGACCGACACCCTCGGCCTCGTCGCCCTCGGCCTCGTCAGTTTCGCTTGGCGTGGTCTCGCTTTCTTGCAGTTGCTGCTCGTCGTCGTCGCTCATGTCTTCACCTCCCCCTTGGGTCACCTGAGGTCGCCGTCGTCGTCGAAGAACAGGTCGGCCACCTCGCCCCACTGGGCCTGCACCTGGGCCAGGATGGCGGCGTCTTGGATGCGGGACTGGTCGAAGCGCGGTGGCCCCGGCGCCGGCGAGGGCGCATCGGGCAAGCCCCCGGCCGGCAGGTCGGTGACAAAGCCAGGGAAGGCGGCCATGAGGCGCACGAACATGAGCGTGGTGGCGCCCCCGCCCCTCAGGCAGTCGTTGGCCAGCGCCACCCAGGCCGGGCGGGCGTCGTCCTTGAAGGTCTGGGCCTCCTGCACGGTGCAGGCCCGGACTCGGCTCTGGAACACGGCGTCGTCGGTCAGCTGGGCGATTTCGACGTAGCTCATGGCTCTCCTTTCAGTTTTGGATACCGGCGTCGGTGATCTCGATGCGGGCTGTCCAGACCGGGAAGCGGACGGCCACGCCCGGGGTGCCCACCGTCGGGAAGGCGGGGATGAAGTGGTTGGCGATGATGAAGATCTGGGTGTTGTCCGAGGGCACCAGGAACGAGGCGAAGCCCGAGCGCAGCTGGTTCACCTGGCTGAAGATGTCGCACATGGCCCGGCGCCGCACCTCGACCTGATCGGCGAAGCGGATGGCCCGCAGCTCGACCCGGAGGATGCCGGCGTCCCCGGCCACCTGGTGGGCGTCCATGAAGCTGGCCACCACCCGGTAGGTGCGCCCGGGGGCGTAGCCCGGCACCCAGTCGGTGAAGGCGAACATGACCGTCCCGCCGTGGCCCACGTCGATGGCGGCGGCTAGCGCCTCGGCCCGGGTCTGGCCCTTGGGCACCCAGGCTGGGATCTCGGGCAGGCCCGGCACCACCTCGTTGGACACCAAGTAGCGCCGGTCGACCCACCCGGTGGGGAATATCTCGTAGAGCGGGATCTCGAACACGCCGTGGGCGGCGTGGGGGTCGGAGTGCCACCCGTGCCAGGCTTCGAAGAAGACGCTCATGGTCTGGGCGCCCGAGTCCACCCGCACCTTGACCATGCCGTCGTCGCCGGGCGTAGCCACGTCGGACCAGTTGTAGCGCTCCCCGTAGAAGCCGTTGACCCAGGCCCCGCCGCCCCCGATGAGGAGGCGCCCGGGGTCGCGCTGGACCACGCCGAACTCACCGAAGGGGTGGCGCGAGACCACGCCCCAGTGGCACCAAAGGTTCGCCATCTTGCGCCACCGGGTCATGTTGACCGAGCGGGTGAGCACGCCCTCGGGCTCATCAAAGGGCCAGAAGGCGTCCATGTTGCTCATGCCCCGGCGTCCTCGCACGAGAGCACCAGCGAGCCCACCGGGAAGCGCACCACGTGGCCGGCGTTGTTGATGGTGATGCGGAGCCCGGCGGCCAGGTTGCCGTGGGCGTTGCCGATGGTCACGCTGCCCGCGAAGGGGTTGCCCACGAGGGACGAGCCCTGGGCCGACTGGTTCCACCGGAGCAGCATCTCGTTGTAGATGAGGCCCCGGTCGTCTTGCACGAAGAAGGTCAGCTGGAAGTCGGGCTGGCCCGAGCCGTCCTGCCAGCGCTCGGGGGCGGCCAGCCCGGTGAGGCGGTAGGACCGGCCCGGGATGAAGTAGTGGGTGGAGGCCGGGTAGATGACGAGGAGGTCGGTCGTGCTTGGCCCGCCCACGTCCCACGTGCCCGCCGGGCCGAAGGCCCAACCCCACGCCCCTTGGGGCAGCATGCCCCGGGGCACCCACGCCGGGATGGCGGGCAGCTGGGGGGTGAGGTCGGGGAGGGGGACCAGGCGGCGCAGGTCGGCAATGGACCCGTCGGTGTTCATCTGCGCCAGCGGTACCTCCCACCACCCGGCCGGGTCGCGGATGAGGTCGGTGGGGCCGCTGCCCACCTTGTAGACGATGGAGATCAGCTGGGCCACGGGGTCGTAGCGGGCGCACACCAGGCCCCAGTCGGGCGGCGCCCCCACCTGCAGCACCTTGGCCGTGTCGTTCTGGCCGTAGAAGCCGTTGACCCAGCACGCCCCCGGGGCGATCGAGCAGGCCCCGCTGTTCCAGTCCCACCCGTAGGCCGAGAGGGGGAAGCGCTCGGAGGGCATGAACGAGATATCGGGGTGGACCACGCCGTCGGCGCACCACAGCTGGGCCATCTTGCGCCAGTTGTCCATGGTCGAGTGGTTGCCCGGGGGCGCCTCGAAGGGGAAGAAGTCCTCCATGGGCACGTTCACCACGCTCACCAGTCGGCCCCTATCTCTTCGGCCTCGATGCGCAGGCACCCGGCCGCGTAGGCCCACGCCCCGCCGGCCTGGGTGGCCTCGACGCGCTGCTCGAAGGCGGCCACCAAGTCGCCCCAGCAGTTCGGGCACACGAAGGTGATGACCTTGGCCTCCAGCCGGACCACCCCGGCCTGGGTCGAGCCCGTTTGGGGGCCGCCCATCTTGAAGCGCATGCGCACGCCGGTCTGGTCGCGTACAAAGGCGAAGAGGGTGCCGGCGTAGCCCCACCCGTTGGTGGAGGTGGCGTTCCAGTTGTCCTGGCGCATGTCGAAGGTGAAGCGGTAGTGGCGGGGGGCCACATAATCGGGCCGCCAGCCGAGGTACATGACCATGGGGTTGCCCCCGTCGCCGCCGGTCCACCCGACGTCAAGCTCCTGCGCCGTCACGATGCGCCCGGGCACGTGGGGCGGGATCACGGTGATGGGCGGGGGCGGCGCCGGCTCGGGCACGTAGCGGCGGCGGTCGGTCACGGTGCCGAAGCCGCTCAGCTCCCAGAGGTTCATCTGCGTGCCGCCGCTGGGGTCGGACCAGTCGCCCCCGTGGTAGCCGGGTTGGAACTCCAACCGGACGTGCCCGGCGGTGGGGTCCATGACGGCCACGACCATGCCGTCGTCGCCGGGGGCCGAGAGCCACAGGTGGCGGTAGGGGTCGAGGCCCATCTCGCCGTAGGCGCAAGTCGCCCATACGGCCCCCGAGCCGATCGAGACCATGCCGGGCTCGACCCAGCCGTTGAAGTGGAACTGGTCGCCGACGTCGCGCACCACCCCGCTGCGGTTCGACCAGATGGAGGCCATGCGCCGCCAGCGAGCGAAGTCGGCGCCGGCCCCCGGCCCCTCGGCCATCGGCCAGTAGTGGTCCATCTCTACGGTGCTCATCGCTTCTCCAAGATGTCGAGGCGGCGCTCGATGGCGCGCAGGTCCCGGAAGGTGTCGAGGGACATCTGCGGGTTGCCCACGGTGGGCTGCACCATGAGCGGGCCGTTGGTCGACAGCCCGATGGTCACCTCGGTGATGATGTCGGTGACCTCGGTCCCGTCGGGGAAGACCACGGTGACCACGTCGCCCAGGCCGTAGTGGAGCCCGAACTGCTGGTTGGGCACGTCGATGGGCGTTACCTTCACCGCCACCGGGCGGTCTAACTCGGCCAAGGCCTCTAGCCCGGCCAGGCGCAGCGCCTCCTGGTTGTCGGGCCACGGCCCCGGCGGCGGGGGCTGGCCGCCGGGCCAGCCGTCCTCGGGCTCTTCGGGCTCTTCGGGATCGTCGCCCACGTCGCTGCGGTCCCGGGTCTGCTCGACCTCCCACCAGTAGGCCACGCTGGCGTCGTCGGCCGCCCGGCGCCATTGCCGGTCGGCGCCCTCGCGCTTGCCGAGCACGAAAACGGTGTTGGCGTCTGGGCGCTCGACCACCAGCTCGTAGCCGGCCATGGTGCCGAGCTCGGCCGAGAAGATGATGCCGGGCGCCCGGGGCAGCCACATCTCGAAGTGCAGGTCGCGCACGTCGAAGCCGTAGACCGGCCGCGATTGCCCGGCCGCCCGCTGCATGACCGCCAGGATGGGCTCCCACCGGGCGGTCACCGAGCACGGGAACGGCGCCGGGCCTTGGGCTTGGGGGTCCCAGGTGATGTTGGGGCCTGCGCGCCCGCTGACGGCGTGGTGGATGAGCCAATGCAGGACCCACGGGAAGCTGCCCTCGATCAGCACCTCGGCCCCGTCCCCCCCGGGCGGCAGCGGCGTGCCCAGGTTCTGCATCACCCGCACCGCCGTCCACACCAGGTCGCTGACCCCGTTCAGGACCACCTGTTCGCCGGCCTCGTCCCAGGTGCGGGCGGCGCGGGTGAGCGGGCCCGACATCACGGTGTCGGCCCCCGCCCGCACGACCAGGCTGGCCCGGCCCCGGCGCACCAGGTCGGTGGCGGGACCGGCCAGGCGGCTCTTGACTTCCCACGTGCCCACGTCGTTGAAGCGGGCGATGAAGACGGCCTCGCTAAAGTCCTCGAGCTCGTTGACCATCTCCTTGCTCACGTCGTCGCGGACGAGGATGTGCCAGTCCCGGCGGGTGTCGTAGGCGGCGCCGCTGCCGAAGATGGGCTCGGGCGCCTGGTAGGCCAGCGGCGGCGGTCGGAGCATGCTCATGGCGTCAGGTACCGGAGGCGCCAACGCAGCTGGATGCGGGCGGTGGTGGTCTCGTAGGTCACCCGCAGGAGGTTGAGCCCCGGCGCCAGGCCCCACAGCACCGAGTCACGGGAGAGGTGGCTGAACCAGTTTGCGCCCCCGTAGCTCACGGCCCGGGCGCCGGGCAGGGTCACGATGCGCAGGATGGCGCCGGCGGCCACGACGCCCGAGATAGCCATGCGCTGGCCGGTGGTGAGGTTCTGGAAGATGAAATTCTCGCCCGGCCCGCCCACGTCGATGGTGGGCCACGCCTCGGCGTCCCCGCCGTTGGTTATCGAGAAGTTGCCCAGGATGTTGGTGCCGCCGAGGTCGAGGGGGAAGAAGGGGAACCACTCGGTGTCCACGTTGGCGGGGGCGAAGTCGCGGACCTGTTCGGTCTGGTCGACCCAGTAGGGGTCGGGCGCCCGGAACTGCAGCGCCACCCGGGAGAAGTTGGGGAACTCCTCCTTCAGCGCGTCGAGCCCGGCCTGGTAGACGCAGTTGAGCTCGCGCCCGGTGCCGCCCGAGCTGAAGCCCACGCTGCGCAGGCGCCCCATGCCCCGGGCGGGGTCGAGGGCGCGGGCCAGGGCGCGCAGCTCGGGGCGGCCATGGCGCAGGCCGCCGCTGATGATGGGGATGACCACGGTCCGGGCGGCGTGGCGGCTGCCCCGGTAGCGGGAGCCAGGCGTGAGGGGCACCACGTCCTCCCAGATGTCGACGGGCGGCATCATGCGCCCGGTCGTGCCCCGCTCGACGGTGAAGCGCACCGACAGCCCGTCGCCGGCGACGTACTCCAGGAGCTCGGCCTCGTCGGTGGCCCACAGGTCGGGGATCTCGGCGCCGGGGCCGGGGGTGCTCATGCGGCCCCGCTCAACAGCTCGAGGCGCCTGAAGCCGGCCTGAAGTTGGCTGGTGTCGGCCTCGGCCACGTGCATCTCCAGGGTGTAGTTGCCGCCGCCGGCGTAGGCCCCGCCGAGCTCGCCGGCCATGGCGCTGCCCACGGCGCCGAAGTCGTAGACCCGGGCGCCGATGCCGGCGTTGGCCGCCTCGGCCATGTTCTCGGCCGCCGCCACCACCAGCGGGGTGGCCCGGACGATGCCCTCGGCCAGCTGGGTGGCGATCGAGATGCCCGAGTACACGGGCTGGCCCTTGCCGGCGAAGGGGCTGGTCGGGTCCTTGGGGGGCGAGAAGGGGAGCAGCTTCTTGAGCCCGTCGAGCAGGCCCCGCATCTTGCCCATGATCCAGCCGCGCATGGCCTCGATGCCGTCCCACAGGCCTCGGATCACGTTCTTGCCCGCGTTGACCAGCCAGGCCCGGGCGTTGCCGATGGAATTCCACACCCACGGCCCGATCTTGATGGTGCCCTGGAGCCAGCCCTTCATGGAGCTGATCCCGTTCCACAGGCCTCGGATGATGTCCTGGCCCTTGCCCCGCAGCCAGCCCTGGGCGTCCCCGATGGCCCCGGTGACCCAGCCCCCGATCTTGCGGACGATGTCGCCCACCCACCCGCTGGCGGCCCGCATCCCGTTGGTGAGCCCGCCGATCACCTTGCGCCCGGACTCGAGGAGCAGGCCCCCGGCGTCCCCGAGGGCGCCCTTTATCTTGCCGGGCAACGTCTTGGCCACATCGGTGACCCACTTGGAGGCGTCCCGCATGCCGTTGGAGAGCCCTCCCAGCATCTGGCTGCCCATCTCGGTGAGGGAGCCCTTCAGGCCTCCGAGGGCGCCGGTGATCTGGGCCGGCAGGTCCTTCAGCTTGTTGGCCAGCTGGCCCCCGAGCCCGGAGATGGAGCTCGTCACGCTGCCCAGCGCGCCCCCGACCGTGTCCTTGACCTTGTCGGCCATGTCGCCCAGGGCGCCTACCATGCGGCCGGGCAGGCCCTTCACCGTGTCGACGACGTCGTCCATGGCCCGCTTGACTTGGCCGGGCAGCTTCTCCAGGCCCGAGAGGTCCGGGACGATCTGCTTGCCGAGGTCGCCCAGGGCGCCGATCATCTGGCCGGGGAGCTTCTTGAAGAAGTCGATGGCGTCGGAGCCGATGTCGCTCAACTTGCCGGTCAGGGACTTGAAGGCGTCCCGGGCCCACGAGATGAGCCTTTGGCCGAGGTCGAGCGCTGAGGTTACGCGTTGTATGAGCTTGGCCGGGAGGGCGGCGAACCAGTCGAGGGTGGCCTTGGCCACTTTGCCGAGGTTCCCGGCCACGAAGCCCCACGCCGCACTGACCTTGTCGAGGATCTTCTGGCCCAGCCCGGCGATGCCCCCGGCGAACTTCTCGGGGAGCGCGGCGAACCAGCTGATCACCTTGCTGGCGGCGCCCTCGATGCCGCCCGAGACCACGTCCCAGGCCGTGCGCACCCAGCCGAGGAGCTTGCCGCCGAGGTCGCCTAGGCCGGCGACGATGCGGCCGGGCAGCCCCTTGAACCACTCGACGATCTTGTCGACCACCCCGAGGATGTCGTCGCGGAAGTGCCAAATGGCGGCGAGGATCGGGCCGCCGGGCACGAAGATCGCCACCATGATCGTGGCGATCAGCTCCCAGTGGTCTTTGATCCAGTCGATTACCCCGGAAATGGCGCCCTTGATGAAGTCGAAGGCGGCCAGAAAACCGTCCTTCACCGCGTTGACCCCCGAGAGCAGGGCGTCCCACACCGTGGACGCCACCGACTTCACGGTGTCGAAGTTCTTGACCAGGAGCACGATGGCGGCGATCACGGCCACGATGGCGATGGCCACCAGCACGAAGGGGTTGGCCGCCATGACCAGGTTCACGGCCAGCATCACCACCTTGAAGATGGCCAGGGTGGCGTTCATCACCACCTGGATCGCGTGCCAGGCCGACATGGCCACGTTGACCGCCAGGGTGGCGGCCGCCTGCACCGCCATGGCCCCGGCCACCACCCCGATCGCCACGCCCAGGGCGATCATGAGCGGCTTGCACTTGGTGACCCAGCCGATGACGGCGCCGATCAGGGTGGCGAACTTGGACAGGTAGGGCGTCACGAACATGAGCGCCCCGGTGATGGCGTCGAACAGGCCCATGGCCACGGGCTCGAACGCCACCTTCATCTGGTTCTTGAACTTGGCCATCTTCCCGCTGAAGGTGGCCGTCTCCCCGGCCGTGCTCTTGAGCGCCCCCTCGCTGTCGCCCAGCGCCCCGACCAGCTCTTCCATGGAGATGGTCCCGGCCCGGATGGCCTCGGCTAGTTGGGGGCCGGCCTTGCCCCCGAAGACCGAGATGGCCTCCTGGTTGGCCTGGGCGGCGTCCCCGGTGTTCTTGATCGACTCCACGGTCTCGGCCAGGAACTCGGCCGGGCTCTGCTCCTGCATGTGCTTGAAGGCGTCGTTCATCTCCTCGTAGTTCTTGATGGCGTCTTCGAGGTTTTTCTTGTTCTCCGGGCTAGGTTTTTTGTCCTGGAGGGCTTGGAACTTCTCGATCTGCTTGCCCGCGTTGTCGACCGCCTTGCCCTGCCGCTCGACCATCTTCTGCTGGTTCTTCAGGGCGGCGTTGAGGGCGGCGGTGGCCGTGGTGGTGTTCAGGCCGGCCTTGTCGAAGGTGGCCAGCAGGGCGATGGACTCGTCGAAGCTGAAGTTGAACTGGCGCATGATCGGCCCCGACTTCTCCGCCGCGGCCATGAGGGCGTCGACCCCGATGCCGCTCTTGGAGCTGGCCGTGTAGAGCTTGTCCAGGTACTTGGGCATGTCGGCCGTCTCGATCTTCCAGCCGTTGAACAGGCCCGTGGCCTTCTCGATGTTCGAGTTGAGGTCGGTCCCGGTCACCGAGCTGAGGCGGAGCATCTGCAGCGACAGGTCCTCCAGGTCTTTGCCCGTGGCGCCGGTGCGTTGGGAGACGCTGGCCACCGCGCTCGAGATGTCCTCGAAGCTGGCCCCGGTCTGGGTGGCCACGTTCTTGAAGCTGCCCTTCAGGGCGTCGAGGTCCTTGCCCGTGGCCCCCGTTTGCTTCTGAATTCCCTTGTAGGTCTTGTCGAAATCGGACCCCAGGTTGAACAGGGCCACGCCGGCGGCGGCCGCCCCGCCCACGATCCCGGCCGTCAGCGGTGAGAGCACCCCGCCGCCCTTGCCCACAGAGGACGTGACTTTGCCCAGGGCGCCTTGGATGTTGCCGCCGAGGAGGTCGCCCAGGGCGCCACCGAGTTTGCTGAAGGTCCCCTTCAGGTCGGAGCCGAGCCCACCGAGCGACTTCTTCAGCCCCTCGGTGTCGGGCAGGAGGGCGACGACGCCCTTGATGATGGGGTCGGCCACCTCAGCCCTCCCGGCCCGTCATGTCGATGAGCTCGCCGATCGCCACCCGTCGGCGGCGGGGCGAATCATATGTTTCGGGGGCGTCCCGCCAGGGCCGGGGCAGCCGCAGCGGGCGGGGCGGCGTGCTGCCCTTCTTGGAGTTGACCTGGAGCGTGAGGCGCCACAGGGCGTGGACCATCTCGGCCGTGACCGCCTGGACCTCAAGCGCCCACAGCGCGGCCGTGCGCTCGCGCTGGGCTAGCTCCCACATGCGCTCCATGAGCTCGTCGTCGCACTCGAGCAGGGCGCCGGGAGCCAGCCTCAGGGCCACGGCCACCTCGGCCACTACTCCGGCGCTGGCGGTTCGGTAGGGTGCGTGCCGTTGGAGCTGGGCGGCTCGGCCTCCTCAGCGGCGAAGTGGACCGAGTCGAACCATTCCTCGAGCACGGGGTCGGACGGGGGCCAGCTCTGCTCGTGGGCCAGGTAGTAGGCCATGGTGGCGGCGTCGGCGATCGACCCCGTCTCGTAGGTCCGCTTGAAGCGCCGTTCGAACTTGATCATGGTGCTCTTCAGCACGGGCAGGCGCGTGACTGTGCCCTCCTCGTCGGTCAGGACGAGGATCGACTCTGCGATCGCCACGGCGGCTACGCGTAGGTGAAGCCGTTGGGCAGCGTGCCCGGGGCCAGAGCGCCCGGGTTGGTCACCTCGACAGCGACGGAGCCCGTGCCGGCCGGCACCGTGCAGGTGGCCGCGGTGGCACTGGTGCGCACCACGTTCGTGGCGCTGGCGGAGCCGAAACGGACGGTCATGTTGGCAGCGAAGTTGGTGCCGGCCAGGGCCACCGGGTCGCCGGGGTCGCCGGTGTCGGGCGTCACCGACGTGATCGTGGGGTTGGGCGGCGGCGCCGCGCCCCCGTCGGTTTCGCCCAGCATGGCGGCGTTGGCCTGCCACCAGAAGGTGTTGGGCTCGGCCGCCAGCACCGTGAAGGTGAGGGGGAACACCAGGCCGGCCGTGTTGACGAGCGTGAACTCGACCGCCTCGGAGACCATGGTGCGCCGGCCAAAGAAGCGGGCTTTCTTGGCCCCGTCCTCGAACTCGACCGAGACCATGCGCTCGTCGATGAACGAGCTCGGCGCCGGCTCGAACTCGAAGCCGTCCTGGGCGTTGCCCGACCACTCGCCGCCACCCAGGGCCAGCCTCAGGTTCTCTTTGTTGAACTGGCGCAGCGACCCGGCCACCGTCTTGGGCCGGCCGGTGGTGAGCATGCGCACGGGGTCGAGGGACTGGCTGGTCATCAGGGTGTCGGTGTCCAGGCCGAACGAGAACGTGATGCCGTCCTCGGTGGTGTAGCCGAGGTCGTACCAGTCGGTGCCGTACTCGGTGTCGATGCCGGTGGGCGGCAGGGTGCCGGTCGGGGCCACCAGCAGGCGCTGGAAACCGGCGACCACCACCTCCTCGCCGGATAGGCCGCCGGTGGCGGCGCGGGGGGCAGCTTCGGTGACAGTCATAAGGGGCTCCTTATGGGTTGAGACCGGCCGGGGCGGCCGGCCGGCGGGTGGCCCGAGCGGGTCGCTCGGGGTGCAGAAAAACGCTCATGTCGAAACGGAAGTGCGGCTTGGCCGGCTCGTAGCTGTTGTCCGGGGAGTCGTGGAGCATGCCGAAGCGGACCTTGCTGGCCACGGCGAAGTTGTCCTGGACGAAGCGGGCGGCGGCGAGGGCCCGCATGAGCCGGGCCAGGTGCGAGGCCTCGGCCTTGCGGTCGGCCCAGATGTCGACCTGGCACCAGGCCTCGTCGAGCACCAGGGGCTCGGTGATGATGGGCCACCCGCCCCAGCGCACCACCCGCGCCGCCGGCCATGCGGGTTTGGCCGGCAGCGCGGTGTAGATGCGGTCCTCGAGCAGGTCGGCCAGCTCGGGCTGGGCGCGGAAGAACTCGACCACCAGGGGCTCGGCGTCGGGGATGACGGCCAGGCTCATCCGTCGTACCTCCCGCCGGTGATGGCCATGTAGGCGTTGGAGAGCACCCGGTAGGGCTGGTTGTGCGCCGAGCCGTACTCGACGATGTGCCAGATGGGGCTGTCGGAGCCGAAGCCGCCCTGGAGCACGCCGTCGTCGTTCGGCGCCGGCTCGAGCGCCTGGAGGGTGTCGCGGTAGGTGCCTGTGCGCACTGGGGCCAGCGAGTAGGCGGCCTCGTAGCCGCGCTGGCCCGCTTGGCGCAGCAGGTCGGCCAGGGCCGGGTCCCGGCCGAGCTCGGCCAGCCCCTTGTCGTCGACCTGCCAGCTCTTGAGGGCCACTACTGGGCTCGCCTCACGATGGCCTCCACGTGGTGAGCGCGGCCCCGGAAGTCGCCCACGGCCCGGCCCTCGCCGATCGCCTCGAGCGCCATGTCGTCGACGAGCACCCGGTCCTGGTGGCCGAGCTCGGTGCCGGGCGGGAGGTACAGGTTCCAGCTGCGCTGGGAGAGGTCCTGGTTCATGGTGTCCTCCCGCGCCCACTGGGGCTGCAGGTTGCAGCGCACGGTGGACTTGCCCACCAGCTGGCGCTGGCCGTCGACGTCGGCCGGGTCGGGGGCGTAGTGCTCGATGGTGGCCTGCTGGGGGAAGGCCCGGACCGGTGGCATTCAGGACCACAGGGGGATCGACCCCGGCCAGTCGGGCCAGTGGAACACGGGCGTCGTGGGCGGGCCCACGAACGCGCTCATGGACCCGCGGCGGTAGCCGGCGGACCGCAGGGCTTTCTGCTCCGCCTCGGTCAGCGCCCCCGGCCCCACGGCTTGCTCGGAGCCGGCCGGGTTGCTGTAGGTCTCGCTCATGGCCCCGGTCTGCAGGGAGCGCAGCCCGTCCGGGTTGGCCCCCTGGCTGACCACGAAGCCGGCCACCTTGGCGGCCACGATGCCCACCAGGTCGTCGGGGACGGGCGCCGGGAAGACCTGGTGGCAGAAGCGGCGCACGGCGGCCGAGGCCATGTCGATCAGGCGCATGACCCGGTCGGCGTCCTCGTCCGCGATGGGGCCGCCGATGGCCTCCACGTCCTCGATCGAGCACAGGGGTGGCAGCGGGGCCAGGGCGAAGTCGGTCACTCCTCCTCGGGCTCCTCGGGGTCGGGTTCCTCGGGCTCCTCGGGGTCGGGCGGCGGCCCGGGGTCGGTGCCGCCGTCGGGCGCCCCGGGGCGGACGGTGAACATCCGGGTGCGCGTTGGCCCCCAGTTGCGCCCCATGGCGTCCCGGAAGGCGGTGGTGATGGCGTACGTGCCGGCGTGGCGGTAGAGGTGGTCCACGGCCAGCTCGGGCGGGGGCGAGACCGTCAGGTTGATGACCTGGGGCGCGCTCATATCGCCCCAGTTGATGTTCACCCGGCCCAGTGGGGGCAGCGCCACTTACTTGACCGTGTTGGTCGCCGTCTTGGTGCCCTGGCCGCTCACCGTGGACTCGGTCGCTTGCATGGAGCTGGCGGCGGGTACTTTCACGGCGGCGAAGGGGTCGCCCAGGCCTTGGGTGCCGTCGGGCTTGTTGAGCACCGGTCGGCCGATCACGGCGCCCACGCGCATGTAAACGCGCATGATGGCGACGTCGTCTTGGAACGCCGACACGGTCACGGCCCCGGTGGTCGGGTTGCGGATCACGCCGTCGGTCGAGATGTCGAAGCGCATGTCCTCCCGGAGGCCCACGATCAGGCACGTCCAGTCGCCGGCGATGAGGTCGGCGGCGCCGGCGGGCGTAAAGCCGATCCGGCTGTAGGCCAGGGGCGAACCGAACATGGTTGCCGGCGCCCCCGGCTCGGACGGCGCCCACACCAAGAACTCACCGGTGGCGGTGCGCACGCCTCGGAAGGCCCCGCGCACCGTGGTCCGGGCGCCGAAGCCGGTCACGTCCAGGCCCGAGTTCTCGATCTTGGTCATAGCGGCCGAAACTGCGGCCACGATGTCGGGCTGGTCGGGACTGGGCTGGGCCTGGATGGGCGGGCCGGCGGCGGCGAGTACTCCACCGGTGGGGAAGCTGGGCGGCGCCCCCACGCCAGAAATGACGGCATTGTCTAGGGTTTTGGCCACCGCCTCGCCCAGACGGGGCCGCACCTCGCCCCAGATGTTGAACGCGCTGTCGTCGAGGTAGGAGCGGGGCACCGGCATCAGGGCCGCGATCTCTTCGGCCTGGATCACCAGCGAGGACCACCGCATCTCCGTCTCGGGCTTGGCCGAGCCGGGGGCGGCGATGAAGCTGGCGGTGGGTAGGGCCGACAGGACCGGGATCTGGGTCTGGCCGGTGGTCATACGTTGCTGGGCGGCGAGCTGCAGCGTGATCGAGCTCGCTGCCGCCGACTGCAGGATCTGCCGGCCCATCTCGACGGGGATGAGTCCGGAAAAGTCAGAAGCCAAGGCGATACCTCCAAAAGTGGACGACGGGACTCTGAGCTTCCCGGCGTGCTCTCAGTGGCATCGCCAGCGCCCTTGCGGGCCGGTCAGCCCCGCGAAGGCTGCCGCGGTGGGGATGTTAGCGCTTGTTGACCGCCTGCCTGATGACGGCGTTGAACGGGGCGTCGGGGTCGGTCGTGCCCGGCGGCCGCATGCCGCCGTCGCCGTTACCTCGAGGCGGGCCTGGCGGCGGGGGCGGCGGCCCGCCGTTGCCCGTGCCGGCTAGGTAGGGCCGCGCCGTCAGGAGCTCGTCGAGCTGGGTCGTGGCCGCGGCGGCGTCGAAGGCCCCGTCGGCGCCCATGATCTTGGCCTGGTCGACGTACCGGGCGGCGTCGTCGGGGTCGTGCAGGCGCTTGGCCGCCAGCACCCGCAGCTCGGCCAGGGCCAGCACCTTTCCCTGCTCGGCCTTCATGGCCGCCCGGGCCTCGTCGGCGCCGGCCATGCGGGCCTGGGACAGGGCCGCGGCTTGGTTGTCCTTGTCCTGCTGCAGCTGGGCCACCAGGGCGTCGTGGCCCCGTTGCTTCTGGCGCAGGGCACCCAGGTCGGTGTTCAGCTGCTTGAGTGCGGCGTCCTTTTCAGCGATGGCCGTGTCCCGCTCAGCCAGGGCGGCCTGGGCCGCCCTCAGGTCCTCCTCGAGGCCCATCTGGTCATCCTCCTTTTTGGGCCTGGCGCTGCTCGGCGAGCCGCCAGAAGCGCAGGCAGTTGAGACAGGTGGCCAGCTCGACGTCGTCGGTCAGGTCGCCCTGTTGGCCGCAGTAGCTGAGGCCCGTAGTGGCCTTGCGCAGGTGGACCCGCTTGGGCGCCAATCACAGCACCGGTTCGACCGAGCAGTTGCACCCCGGGTGGATCTCCATGGCGTCACCCGAGGCGACCTCGACGTCGGCCAGGGCCACGCAGAACTCGCAGCCGTCGCCGGCGAGTACTCGGTGGTAGCGGACCCCGGTCCCCTCGGTGAGGGCGGACATGGCCCGGGTCTGGGCGATGGCCAGCTCGGTGTCGGCCTTGCGCGCCACGTCGTTGCGGGCCTGGGCGATGGCCTCGGCGAAGGCCACGCCGGCGCCGAGCGCGGCCCACATGGAGAACGCCGGCGTGCGCCAGGCGCTCGGGTCGTCCTCGAGCACCTCGTCCTCGTCGAGGCCTCGGTAGGGGATGCGGGCCACCACCGCCAGGTAGCCGCCCAGCGCGCCCACCAGGCCGCGCTGGGCCGCCCGGCTGAGCGGCGCCGCCCGGGCCGCGAACACCTCGGCCAGCTCGCCGTCCTCGTCGTCGTCGTCCTCCCAGTCGATGTCGTCCCACTCGTCGTCGAGGGCGTTCTCCAGGCCCCGCCGGATAGCGGCCCCTTGGCGGGCGTAGAGGCGGGAGGCGGCTGTCTGGACCTGGGGAGGGACGACCAGGGCCATCAGGGCACCTCGGGCGGCACCGGCGGCGCAGGGGGCTGCTCGGGGCCTGGAGGTAGGGCCAGGGCGGCCAGGAAGGCTTGCTCGGCCAGCATCTCGCGGAAGCGGGAGATCTGCTGGGGCGAGTAGCCGAGGTCCTCCCACAGCTGCTGTATGGGGACGTCGAGCGCCTTCTTCTTGAGCGTGGCGTCGACGTGCTCGCCCTCGGTGCGGCTCTCCGGGTCGGCCCAGATGGTTTCGGCCGCCCGGTAGTCGGCCCGGTCGTCGCCGAGTACTCGGAACGACAGGCGGATGACCTCTTCCCACGCCTCTGAAAAGTGGCGCATCTTTCTTTTCGCTTTGGCCACCAGGCCCGTCTCGGCCGCCTTGATCGACTCGCCCGAGGGGAACTGGCCGGACAGGTAGAAGTAATGGGGCGGCGTGCGGGTCTGGCTGGCGATGTGCTGGACGAGCATCTCGGTCGACTTCACGTAGGCGGTGAGGTCGGTGGCGGCGAACTCGCCGAACTTGACCTCGGGGTTCTCGGCCATCCAGAGGCGGTCGACGGCGGCCTTGAACGGCTCCACCGGGGCGTCGGTCTCGGGGTCGCGGGGGATGTCCATGCCCGTGACCCAGCGCTGGCGGAAGGCGCCGAACTCGGAGGCCACCAGCATGTCGAGGAGGAGCTTGTTCACCGCGTCCTGGACCGGGATCACCTGCCTGAGCTCGCTCACGCCCTCGGTCTGGCTGGCGCGGTGGGGCACCAGGCGGGGCCGGTTCACCAGCGGGACGAGCGGCACCACGCCCAGCGGGTTGGGCAGGGGCCAGGGCTCGTTGTCGACCTCTCGCGCTTCCCAGCCGCCGATGCGGGGCGCCGGCTGGAAGGAGCCGCCGGGCGCTTTTGCTTGGAACTTCCACAGGAAATCGGGCATGTACAAGGTGGCGTAGACGATGTCGCCCTCGGCCATCCAGCGCTTGTACCCGGCCAGGCGGGTGCGCCGGCGCCCAGGGTCGTAGGCGACGATCGCCTGCGTCGGGCTCTCCACGTCGACCTTGGGCTGGCCGTCCTCGTCGGCCCACACCAGGGCGTAGCTGATGCCGTGGATCAGGGCGTCGGTATGGGCGATCTGGCTGTCGGCGTCGAGGCCGTTGGCCTGCCAGATGGCCCAGGCGTCGTCGTCGCCGGTGTCGTCGCCGAAGCGGAAGCCCTCGACGTCGAGGCGCTCCTCCACGGCGTCGACCACCAGGGCGCACCAGTTGTCGCTGAACTCGTGGAACAGGCCGCCAAAGGCGCGGCGCCACTTCTCGGAGGCAAACAGCAGCGGGTGCTCGCCGTCGTAGTAGTCCTGGTAGAGCTGCAGGTCGTGCTGGCGTTGCTCGAGCGCCACGTCCAGGTCGACCAGCCACTCGAGCGGGTCATAGTTGGCCGCCGGCGCCGGCAGCTCGAAGGGGACGATGGCCACTTAGTCGTCCTTGACCGACCGACGGCGATTGCCCAAAACTAGGCCTTTGCCTTGTGCTTGCTCGCCTTTTCCTCGTCGGGCTCGTCTTGCGCGGTGACCAGCGGGCCGCCGTTGCTGAGCTCGTCGATGGGCTCCTTGGGTTGGGCCTCGCTGTCGTAGTAGCCGTAACGGGGCATTAGCTCCTCCTCGAGTGGTAGGTGGCCCGGGAGCGGGCCGTGGTGCGGGTGCTGCTCCGGCCGCGGGCGGCAGTGGCGCGGCCGCGGGCGGCAGGTGCTCCCCGACCGGTGGCGCGACCACGGGTGCCGCCGCGGCCGGAGTAGATGGCGCCAACCGACCCGTAGATGTGGCGGATGGCGTTGTCGACGTGGCTCAGGCTGCCGGCCGTGTCGCTGCGCCGGGCGTAGGCGCGGGCGGACTGGGCGCGGCGCTTGGGCCGCAGCGGGTAGCTCGGGCGCTTGCCGCGGTCGGGGCCCACGCCGCGCGGGTAGGCGTAGTTCGCCCCTCTCCAGGTCCCGGTCACTCGCAACCCGTACTCTGATGTGTGGCGGGCGGCGGTGGAGCGGGCCGGGTTGCTGCGCCCTCGGGTCGTGGCCATGGTCGACCTCCTCAGAACGACGCCGCAGCGTAACGGCGCCGCTGGTCCCCAGTGTGACGCATAGCGCGGTCGAGAGCCATGACCGCGGCCACGATACCGTCGACCTTCTCTTGAGACTTGGCCTTGTCGACCTTCAGGTTGCCGGCGGGGTCGGTGCGGGTCACCACGTGCTCGGCTTGCCAGCGCACCGCCGGGTTGCCCCCGTGGTGGTAGCGCCCCGAGGCGATGAGGCGCAAAAGTTCCTTTGTGGGCGCCGACATTGAGGCGAAGCCCTGGCCCATGGCCACCATGTCGAGGCCGTCGTCGATGAGCTCGAGGACGAGCTGGGTGGCGCCCCAGCGGTCGTAGGCGATGTCGACGACGTCGAAGCGCTCGGCGTCGGCCCCGATCCGCCGGCGGATCACGTCGTAGTCGATGACGTTGCCCTCGGTCACCTCGAGGAAGCCCTGGCGCCCCCACAGGCTGGCCCGCCCAGCCGTCGCCCGGTCGAAGCCCGGCAGCGCCGACTCGGGGCAGAACAGGCGCCACACGACCTGGTGGACCTCGGGGTCGTCGGGGTCGGGGAAGTCCCACGCCAGGGCGGCCAGGTCGGTGGTGGTGGCGAGGTCCAAGCCCCCATGGGCCTTGCGGCCCATGAGGGCCTCCTCGACGACCATACCGGCGCTGCGGTCCCAGGTCGGCAGGTCGATGGCCCGGCCCACGGCGCGCACCGCCTGGTTGAGGCGGAACTGGCGGAAGGCCCGCTCCTCGACCGGGTTGCGCTGGGCGCGGCGGAACTCGGCCCGCAGCACGCTGACGTCCAGGAAGTCGCCCAGCGCCGGCGAGGCTTTATGCCAGGTTGAGGCTTTGCTCCAGTCGTCGTCGGCGGCCGCCTGGTAAATCACCACTAGACGTTCAGGGTTGCGGGACGGGTCGGCCAGCGTCAGCAGCGACTCCTCGCGCTCGGCGGCGGCGAAGCCGGTGGGGTCGGACTCGGCCGTGGTCGCCATCATCAGCAGCGGCTGGGCGCGGGTGCCGAAGCCGGTGCGGATGGCGTCGTAGAGCTCCCGGCTCGGCTGGGTCAGCAGCTCGTCGATGTAGGCGCCCGACGGCGTGGCGCCCAGGCTCGAGGAGGCGTCACCCGAAGCCACGGCCATGAAGCTGGCCGTCGACGGGTCGACCAGGCGTCCGGTCGAGCGCAGCACCTCGAGGCGCTTGGACAGCGTCGGCGAGAGCTCCACCATGCGGGCGGCCCGGCGGTAGACGTGGCCGGCCTGGTCCTTGTCCATGGCCAGCCCGTAGATCTCGGCGCCCTGCTCGCCCTCGCCCACGAGGAGGTACAGGCAAATGCCCGCCAGCAGCTCGCTTTTTCCGTTCTTGCGGGGGAGCAGGAGGTAGAGCTCGCGGTACTTGCGGACGTAGCGGCGCCGGCGCCGGTCCCAGATCACGGTGCCGAACAGCGGCTCGATCACGCGCCGGCGCTGCCAGCGGGCCAGGGTGAACGGGCGCCGGGCGAACTCGCCCTGGGTATGGACGAGCAGCTCGGCGAAGAAGGCGACCACGTGGGCGGCCCGGGGCGCGCAGTAGTGGGCGCCGCGGTGGCGGCAGGTCTTGCCGTCGAAGGTGTGCCCGCACTCGGGGGCGGTGGAGCGGGGCGAGACCCGCGGCCCGCTATTCACGAATTCGTCAGCCGAGAAGGCGGGCGGCGGCGCCGGGGTCGGGCTCGGCCGCCTGCTGGGCGCGGGCGATCGCCGTCAGCGCCGCCGGGCTCATACCGAAGTCGGCGCCCAGGTCCCGGACCAGGCGGGCGTAATGGCGGAACTCTCGGGACGCCGGGTTGGAGACCAGGTTGCCGTCCTTGGTGATGACCGGCCCGGCCGCCTGCAGGAGCGTGGCCGATTTTTGGGCCGCAATTACCGCGATGCAGAAGTCGGCGAAGTTGTCGACGTAGCGCGGGGCGAGCAGCTTCTTCGCCTCGAGCTCGGGGGCGAGGCGGGCCCACACGGCGCGGGCATCGACGGCCAGGTGCTCGAGCGGGTCGGTCGGCCCCGGCTCGGGCGTCGGCTCGGGCGGGACGCGCCGCTTGCCCGGGTTGCCCTCAAGCAGGCGCAGCGGTGCGGGCTTGGGTGGTGGGCCGCGGCGTCCCATCAGCCGGCCGAGGCCTCGGGCGGCTTTTCGAAGTCGACCTCGGCCCCGCTCGCCTCGAGCACCGGGAGCTTGCCCGTCGTGCGCTGCCAGCGCAGGCAGGCGACGTCCACGAACTCGGGAGCGCGCTCCATGGCGTAGCACCGCCTCCCGGTCACCTCGGCCGCCGCGATCCCGGTGCCGGATCCGGAGAACGGCTCGATCGCCAGCTCGCCCGAGCGCAGGTGCCAGCTGTAGGGGTCGGCCCACAACCGCACCGGCTTTTCGGTCGGGTGGCGCCCGGCGCGCTCGGCGCTGTCCTCGGAGAGCCACACGTTGGGCTGGTCGTGCGGCGGCCGCCGGCGGCGGTCGGGGCGGTGGCCCCGCCCCCAGCCGTAGGCGCAGTAGTCGCCGGCCGAGCCGTAGGCGCAGAACTCGGTGGCCCACATGAAGTCAGAATGCGTTAGAACTGCTTGCTTTTTGACCCACACCAGCAGGGCGTGGAACAGCAGGCCGTTCTTGGCCCAGGACTGGTCGACGAGCTCCCGGCGGCGGTCGGCGTGCCACTGGTAAACCGGGGCGTTGGGCTCCATATGGGCGAGCGCCAGGGCGAGAAAGCTGTTGTAGAACGCCACTCCTTCGCCGCGGCTCGGGTCCTTGTAGGCGTCCCAGGTCTTGTTCGAAGACGGCCGCCCTTTGTTGTTCCACGAGTTGGGGTGGTTGGTGCCGTCGTAGTCGACCAGGTACGGCGGGTCGGTCACCATCAGCTTCGCCTTCTCGCCGGCCATGAGGCGGTCGACGTCGGTGCTCGAGGTGGAGTCGCCGCAGAGCAGTCGATGGTTGCCCAGCAGCCACAGGTCGCCGGGCTGGGTGAGCGCCACCTTCGGCGGTTCGGGGACGTCGTCGGGGTCGCCCTTGGCCGCCCAGTGCTCGGCCAGCTTGGCCAGGTCGACCTGGTCGAACAGCGAGCCCTCCAGGCCCCCGGTGTCGATCGACATCTCCTGGAGGAGGGCGTACAGCGCCTTGGTGTCCCAGTCGGCGTTGTCGGCCGCCCGGTTGTCGGCCAGCAGGATGCGGCGGGCCACGGTGTCGTCGACGTCGACCACCAGCGCCGGCAGCCGTTCGAGGCCGAGCTGGCGGGCGGCCTGGAGGCGGTGGTTGCCGGCCAGGACCCGGTTCCTCGATCGCTGGACCACCAGCGGGGCGAAAAACCCGTTGGCCCGTATGGAGATCACGATCGCCTCGACGTCGCCGCGCCGCGGGTTCTCGGGGTGCTCCTCCAGGTCGGCGACGGCCACCTCGGCGTACTCGTGGGCCACCACGGCGGGCATCAGGGGTCAATTCTGCCAGAGCAGGGAAAACGTCGAAACCCGCGGGCGTCCACGTGGGCT